>Ga0302272_1000067_pt1 | contig 57477 bp, 40 predicted proteins | sample III_Bog_N1_2_FD_198772 | JGI IMG/M metagenome (GOLD analysis project Ga0302272, IMG submission 198772) | Peat permafrost microbial communities from Stordalen Mire near Abisko, Sweden - III_Bog_N1_2 | ecosystem: Environmental > Terrestrial > Soil > Wetlands > Peat | place: Sweden: Abisko...
GCCGTACTGAACGCGTCAAACGTGTTGCAGGTGATGCAATACCTTTTACTGCATATCTGCACCATGATAATAAAACTGCTTTGTTATTAAAGCTACATGAATTAATGGATGGCAAACAGGCTAAAGTAGTAGCAATAACAATAAAAGCTCTCGAAGAATTGGCATTGTTGGCTGGCTATGACAGCAAGAAATTACTTTATGATGCGATTAGCAAAGAATTCTCTGTGAAAATTTCCAGTTCAGGAGTTAACAAATTCTTAAACCCATATAACAAACTTCTGCGTAATGAGGATATCCGGCCCATCAAAGAAATATTACAGAAAGTCATATAACAGATTAGGGTAATAATAAAAATATAAGAGGGAAGTGCAATACAAACTGTTGCACTTTTTTTGTGTCTAGTTGTTTTTACTCCTTTTTAGTTGTCGGGGGTGTAATGAGGAGTTTAAATTGTTGAATTTTAGTGCATGGAGCATTTACCTTTGCCTCGTCACAAACAAAAGGGATGTACTTAACCTTTTGAGGCGGGTGGGATTAGTACCCCCTGAACGCCGACATAATTTTATTGTTTAGATTATGTATAATAATATTTTAGAACTGGCAAAAGCAAATCCTGGTATTAATATTACCATTAGTTTAGGAGAACTAATTGAAGCTGTGGAATATTGCGTAAATACCTCACGCAAAAGTTTAGAACAAATTATTTCAGAAGAACAAGCCGAAAAATATATATCCATTGACAAAACGGCAGAATTGCTGGATGTAGATAAAAGTACTCTATGGCGGTGGAGTAAATCATCATACCTGATTCCACTCTCTATTGGCGGTAAAAGACGCTATCGGTTATCGGACATCAACAAGATTTTAGAGAAAGATCTTGAGAAATTGGAACAGTAATCCTTGAAATATTTATTGAAAAAACAACTGAAAATGTTTGATTTTATAACAATACAATCAAGGATCAGTGATGCCGTTTGCAGGGAGCTAGTGCAACGGCATCATTTGCAGGTATGGAGTAATGAAAATGGAACGGTTGAATATCGCCACAGTGAAATAGCGAAATTATCCGGGATACAGATAAGCATTAAGCGTAACGTATTAAAACTTCGAGTTAGCTTGCATAAGTACTGGAATATTCGTTGTTATGGAACGTATGATAATTATACCCGCTTCAACCGTAGTAGTGCTTTGGCCTCTTTTCATAACTTGTTGTTGGAGAACGGGCTCAATCCAAACTTGACTAAGATAATGAAATTTGAAATAGGGTTGAACCTGCACGTAACTCAAGAGCCGATAAAATATATAGAGTTGATCCGGGCTATAGGATGCAACGGTAAATATATGTTTAACGATGCCAATTACCAAACTAACCGCCAAAAAACAACCGAGAAGCATAAAAACATCCGCAGGTATTTCAAAATCTATGATAAGAGTTTTGAGATAAGCGATAAAAGTCATACGAAAGAAGGACGTGAAAGAGATGGAGAAAAATACATTCTGCGTATTGAAACAATTTACAAGCGTTGTAACGAAAAAGCGGATAACTTTCTCACCTACAAAAATATAGACAAGTTGCTAGCTAAATTTTTAGATGTATGGAGCTCTGCAATTTTTTGCAGGCATGTGCGAGCCGAAAAGGGCAAACGTAAAAGCGAACAGGAACGCGCAGAAAAGATTATCAGATTAGGCAAGGATGAATACCTTTCGCAGGCGTATCAAGAATTCTGGAATAAAAAGATAACACCGAAGCAATACCGAACGATACGTGAGTTTGCACGCGATTTTGAAATCAATAAAACGAAATACAGCATTGAAATTTCCGGATTGGAAAAGGAGTTTCTTTATTTATTAAATGAAACATTTATAGGATGCTCCCTTTAAAACACAAGAAGGAGCGAAAACAACTATCTAATAATCAATATTTTAAATTTGCATTAAAATAAGAATAAAGATATGCCCATATGGGCATATCTTTATATTGTTGGAATACAATGTTATATGTCATAAATTAGGCCGAGATATATTGAAAAAGACTGTTTTTGGATACTTTATATAGTCCATTAACAGTCTTTTTTTTTGACTTAATATTTTATTTGTTGGCTGCAAGTACTATACTGCCCGGAAGGGTAGCGGGTATGCTTTACCCGCTTAAAGGGCAGAAAATACAAATTTATTATGCATTACTTCAATATCTGGTATTTAATACAATCTCGTAATTAGTTAAATATCAATATATTGAATAATATAAATATGATTGGTTATTTCTCAAAAACATGCTTTATATCTAAAGTAGATTAAAATAGAAACAATATTAGAGAAATAACGCTTTGAACAATATTTAAATCACAGATTATCAATATTATATAGTGATCATAAATCCTGAATGAGGAGATATAAATGGGGATAAATAGAATAAACAGAGATTAAAAAAACTGTACGACAAACTCTCATTTGAATTCCATAAAAAAGAGATTGTTGAACTGGTTAAACATGAATACATTATAAAAGAACATAAAGTTGACATCTATCTAAATTAGTAGTCTGAAAGTGGCTCAACAAAGAAAATAAACGGGTTGAGAAAACCCGTTTTGATACATGAAGACGTATATGCGAATATTTCGCTTATTGTCACACAATCCAAATTATAAGGAGTTCAAAATATCTCCTTTGCCATTCTCAACTAATTTCATAATTAATTCCCCAAACAATGTATTTACCCATGCAAACCATGATCGTGTAAAATTTTTGGAATCATCGACATGAAATGCTTCGTGCATAAATCCTGTATCGGCATCAGTATCTCTCAAGGTGCGAATGCAATAACGTATTTCATCATTATTTGTAGATGTTTGAGCACGCATTATCAAACTCATTGGCCAAATATAATTAAATCCAATATGAGGGCCACCGATTCCTTCAGCAATTTTTCCTTTGAAAAAATAGGGATTATCCTTGCTAAGTACTAATTTCCGGGTATTTTGATAAATGGGATCATTTATGCTTACACATTCTAGAAAAGGAAGTGCTAACAAGCTGGGAACATTGGCATCATCCATAAAAACACGAGATCCAAATCCATCTACTTCAAAAGCGTAAATTTTTCCATACTTAGGATGCTCAAACACGCCATATTTATTCACGGCATGCTCTACCTCATCAGCCAATATATTACATTTATGCGCAAATTGAGTGTCATTTTTCACAGAAATCATTATCTCGGATAATTGTCTCAATGATTTGACTGCAAATAAGTTAGATGGAATAAGAAATCCAAACAAAGTAGCATCATCTGATGGACGAAAAGAAGAAACAATCATTCCAACGGGATTAACCGGACTTCCCCAACCAAAATTTAATAACGTATCTCCCTGACGATCAGTATTGCGAGTGAATTTATACGGGCCAAAATTCTCTTTTCTTTGTTGTTCTACAAATGTGAGATATACTTTATCCATCGCTTTTACCCAGTCAGAATTGAACACAGATGTATCTTTTGTCTGTTTCCAGTAATTATAAGCTAACCGAATTGGGTAACAAAGAGAATCTATTTCCCATTTTCGTTCATGAAGTTCTTTCTTCATCACGGTATGATCACTTTCCCATTCGCTCCCTGTTGCAGAGGCATTAAAAGCATTCGCATAAGGATCAATTAAAATACATTGAGTTTGACGATTTATAACGCCTGCAAGCATGTTTTGTAAAGATTTCTCGCGATTGGCAAGTGCAATATAAGGAAATACCTGAGCTGATGAATCGCGCAGCCACATTGCGTGAATATCACCGGTAAGGACAAACGTATCGGGTCTGCCATTGATAATTTTATGCTCTACCGTTGTATCAATTGTATTTGGGAAACAGTTTTCAAACATCCATGCTAATTTTGGGTCTTTGATTCGGTTCTTTATTGAAACAATAGTTTCATTTACCACCTGCGACTTAAATTTACGTGCGTCAAGAGAAGGTCTTTTGCAAATATATTGAATAGGAGGTACACCATTTGCGTGCATTACATTACCTAATATAGAATGACCAATCACTAATCCTCCCATAGAAAGAGCGCTTTTCTTTAAAAAATCTCGTCTTGTTGTCATATCAATTCATTATTAATGTACTAGATTTTTCAATCTAAAACTCTTTTTTTATAAAGCCAAATTCTAAATACAATTCAATTAAATAGCAGTGATGACTTAGATAATAAATAATAGAATCATTCGCTGATAATTTAAAATTATCGACGAATGATTTGGATTAAATAGTGAATAACTTGAATTAATTCAAAAGTCCGGCATTACTGAGCATTGCCATTGATTCAATTAGCATACATCCACTCAATTGGGGCGTAAGATAAGTTACCATTCCGGGGTTGGATGTCCAATCGGGACCAAAAAGCACAAGAGATTTATTGGTTCCATTATACCAGAGCATTTCGGCATTGTGTTTGATAAAGGCAATATATCGTTTACGAATCATGCTATCAAGATTTGGATTCTGAATCAATTGTGTGAAATAACGGATAAAGATCCCATTAAAAAGTCCGCCATCTGAATTATCCCCATTCACTAAAATCTGATTATTTGTATTAATCATCGATCTCAAAGTATAATCGGCGGCTTTTACTGCATCATTCAAATATACAGGTTCAGATGTGATTTTATATATTTCGAGTGCTGCACCAATAAAAGTTCCTTGATTGTAAGTAAATGATGTTTTATTTGTCCCTTCCTGTGTGCCTACTTGATTAACACCGTCATAAACCAATCCGCTTGCTTGATCAAAACATTTATCTTTCATCCACGAATAAAGTTTCAACGCCCATGTTTTATTACTTACATCATTAAATTGTTCATATAAACGAGCAGCAAGAATAGTCGCAGGTCCGTTGACCGGCACATTTTTATAAGTCGTATTATTGACTGTCCAACAAATACCTCCACCACAAATATTATCGCTCCATCCTACTTGTATCCAGCTCCAAAGCTGATTGGTTGCATCTTTGAATTTCGTATCGTTGGTGGAGTTGTAAGCCCTAAGTGTAGCTAAAGCATTCCATGACATGTCATCATAATAGTTATTTTGAAATGTATTGCCGTTTTTTTTCTTTACGCCATCGTACCAAGCTAAGATGATTGAAGAATAAGAGGTGTTCTTAGTTCGGTTATATGCATCAACCATAACATCAAGAGCATGAGCTTCTGTCCAATATCCCTGCCAATTTCTGGTATGATCATTCGACCCGTAAAATATGCTATTATTAGAATCCCAAAAGTTAGCAACCATTGATTTATCACAACTATCAGCAGCAAAACTCCAGTTTATTGGGTAACCCGATGAATTTATCTGGTAATTATCATCAATTTTTCCACATGATTGCAAGAAGAATGTTACTGAAAACAGAATGAATAATGAAATCTTTTTCACGAGAAAGTGTTTTTTTAATATTAATTTGGTATGGCACGATTCTAAATTTACTAATCTGATTTATGCATAAATTTTATCTTCTGAATTAATACCCAAGTAATTCTGAATTTGCCTCATAAATTTAACCTGGATCAGCATTGATTTTTGATAAATATTATTGTTTGATGTCAACACTCAAAGACTATCCTAATTGCTAAATTATAATACCTGAACTAAATGTGTATATTGTGGAAGATTTGCCTGAAGCATCAATGTGATGTTAACCGTTTTAAGCCCATCAGCTGATAGAAACTTATAACTGTGACACCATTGATCGGTCACTACATCAATTCCATACCAATATACATATTGATAAGTACCAGTGTAATTCAAAGGAGCGTCGTTATTATTGAAATTAACTGAGGCAAGGAAATAATATGAACCATCCGAGAGTGTAGCCCTAAATCTGTAGCGTGAATCACCAGTACCCTGCGTTAACTTTCGATTTAGCAATTTCCATGTTCCTAATCCTGAATAAGTCATCACTTCAAATTTGGGTGTGGGACAAAAATCAAATTCCATTTTACTAATCTTTGTAAAAGCTACTGAACCGAGATTGAAATCATAGTTGATTTTATAAATACCTGCATCTGTAGAAGAAACGGTTATGGTTGAGTCCTTTTCAATCAATGATCCATCCTTTATCGCGAAAGTGCGCATTATCCCCTTTTTTGAACTGATTAATTTATACGTACCTGCAGTCAATTGAGTAAATACCTCAAATTCTCCGTTTGCAGTTTTCAGTGTTTGAACAGCACTTGCTATGCTTGTTCCACCTTCGGTAGCACTTCCCGTGAGATAGACAGAATCAGGAATAACATCAAAACCAGGTAAACGTGTTATAGTCAATTTGCGGAAAACATCTGCATGTATATCATTTAATCCTTTTGTGGAAACTACTGACCAAATCACACTCCCTGTTTGTGCAGAACCAATGTGAGCCATTGAAGCCACTTTATTCAAAATTTTATGGGTAATTGTCGCCCCATTACTCATCCCTGAATTGTCGGCAGGCACTCTATAAATGGGCTTTGAGAAATTACCTCCCAGTGTGTCAAATACAACATCATAAAAAACGATCCCATTATCTGCCGCTTTGGCTTGCTCCCAATCAAAATAAAGTGTGGCTGAAGCCGATGGTTGTAATTTTACACTTTTGCCATTATCGGGATCGTAAAGGGTTTTCACGGCACTAACATCAAGGTGTTTCAATTCATTATTATTGTTACTGCATCCTGTAAAATTAGTAACGGCTAAAATCAATAGTGCTATTTGTGCGAATACGATTTTTGTTTTCATTGGAAAATGTTTTATTTAGTAAAACAACTGTCACATGTATCCCTCCTATAGTTCATCTTTCTTTGATACGAACAGGTCAAAGTGGGAATCATCTGATTACTATTTTATGTATGAATTTGAAGAGAACGAATTAGAATAATTATTAATACCCAGGATTTTGAGATAAATTAGGATCAAGATCTATCTCAACACTAGGAATTGCCCAGAGATAATCTCTATTTTTATTAAATATGCGAGAATTCAAGCGAATATATCCATTATCAATAGAAGCATCACCAAACTTAGCTCCATGAGGAGGTGTGTTTAATACTGTTTCAGCCGTTTTCCATCTACGTATATCAAACACACGTAAACCTTCCAATGCTAATTCACAGCGTCGCTCTGTCCTAATGATTGTTTGCAAATCAGCACTACTTCCTCCGGGATAATTAAGGGCTGCTGTAGCAGTAAATCCGGCGCGTGTACGCAATAGTTTTATAGTTGCATCCCATATGGTACTATTCATTACTCCTAACTCATTTTTAGCTTCTGCATACATTAACAGTATATCGGCATAACGAATTAATATAAGATTCAATCCTGAAGCAAAACTTCCGGTGTAGTTCACGTCAAAATATTTACGATAGTAATAGCCTGTTGAGGTACTATTTTGGCCTTGGCCGGAATAAGAGTTGACAGTGTTAGTACCGGCAGTAGTTCTTATTGTTGAAACAGCACCACCTACTCCCTGCCATGAGTAATTATCATACACTAATGTTGCTTGTAATCTTGGATCACGATTTGTATAAGCCACTTTAGTTGAATCCCATTTAGTGCCGTCTAACATCAGATAATCATTCACCAATTCTTGTGTTGGCGCATATAGATTATCGCGTGCTCCTACAGAAAGTGGAACCAAATCAAACATATTGTTCCAGGTATGGACAATCGGCACATACTCTAAATCAAGTATTACTTCCTGATTGTATTCATTTGCTTCTGTAAATAATCCAGCATAAGATGGGAAAAGTGAATATGATCCATTATCAGTCGTATTCATTAGTTTTTCGCACGAAGTAATCACATTTGCCCAATCACTTTGATAAAGGTAAGCCCGAGCATCTAATGCAATGGCAGCTCCTCTGGTTATTCTCCCGCGATCAGCAGTGGAATATTGTTCTTTTGGGGGTAGTGCAGTAGCTATTGCTTGAAACTCCTGATGAATAAAGCGATACACATCGCTTTGAGCTGTACGACCTATACTTTTCGACTCTGATAAAGTAAGATCTTGTGTAAAAAAGGGCACATCTCCAAACCAGGTTGTAAGTCTCAAATAGAGATAAGCCCTAATAAAACGAGCTTCGGCTATCATTCGTGCTTTTAAGGTTGCATCCATAGTAACCTTGTCGATATTGGCTAAAAACACATGACAGGTTTTGATACCCGCATAACATGATGTCCATTCATTTTCAAATCGTCCCGTAGTGGCTGTACCTAATCCGCTTGCAATTATCTTTTCATCCATAGCACCACGTCCGTTGTAGACGTTATCCGACAATACTTCGTTGTTAAAAAAACAATCGCTGTTTAACATTTGACTATACGCCATGCTTAACACCGCTTTTGCATTGGTTTCGGAAGTCCAATAATTATTTTCCGTCAATTTATTTGTGGGTGATACATCCAAATCGACACATCCAATAAGTGTAAATGAAGCAAAGAAAAATAACACTGCTCCATACTTTATATTTCTTAGTTTCGTCCGAAGATAATTGTGGAATGTATGGTGGGATGAAACTCGCAGACCAATATTATTATTGGTAATTGCGTTTAATAAACATGCTTGTTTCATTTGTAAATAATTTTGATTTTAAAGAATAAATTGAATCCACTGTTGCTTTATATATATTGGTATTTCTCTAATGATAAGTATTTTACTTCATTATTTCTTTTAAAATCGTTTAGATTAAAATTCTGCATCAATTCCAAAACCATAATACTTTAGGGAAGGATAGTTGCGCCCACTATTTGCACCTGAAGATGTCATATTGGAATTAAATTCGGATGACTCCGGATCAATAAAAGAGTTTGCGCAGAGAGTAAAAACATTTTGCGCTGTGATATAAACGCGTAACTTTTGAGCACCTATGCTTGAAGATATATTTTTAGGAAAAGTATACCCTGCCTGAATATTCTTCAACCGCACATAAGCAGCATTAAGCACATATAGGCTTGACATATTACTGAAGTTATATACATTTGATGCCGATCCTGGCGATGAGAGACGTGGCCAACGAGCATCAGGATTAGCCGGAGTCCAAAAGTCAAGTTGATGGGTGTAGATCACATAAGAATAGTTTTGGTGAAACGGTTCTATTAGTTCTCCACGAAGCGCCATATCTCGTTTACCAACACCTTGTATCAAAGCATTGAAATCAAATCCTTTCCAGGATATACTATATGTTAGTCCAAAAGTATAACGAGGAAAAGCATTACCTAACACATATCGGTCATTCCCGTTTATTATACCATCCCCACTTCTGTCTTTAAAAATTAGATCACCGGGAACTACAGTGGCTCCGATTGGAAGCGCGGCATTCTTTATTTGATCATAGTTTTGAAAGAGACCATCTGTTTTGTATCCATAATAACTATTGATAGGTAGTCCTACTCTAAGAATTCTCGTTATATTATCAGATGTGGTAATTTGTTGACCGCCTGTTAGCTGTACAACTTTGTTCCATGAATCAGCCACATTCAAACCAATGTTATGCTGAAAGCCTCCTTTTGTAGTAAAACGATACTTTAATGAAACTTCCCAACCTTGGTCTCTCATTTCTCCTGAATTAGAACTGGGAAGCGCTCCTCCAAATGTGCCAGGTACTGTTGGGGTGAGAAGAATTCCTGAAGTTAGTTTATTGAAGTAATCATAAGAGACCATGATCTTATTATCTATAAATGTGGCATCTGCACCAATATTCAGGGTGTTGGTTTTTTCCCATTGCAACTGAGTATTTCCAAAAGTAAACCCTGTTCCTGAAACAGAAGTATTATTAAAACCATATATATTATTGTACATGGTATAGGTAGTAAGATATTGATAATCATTTACATTTTGATTACCCAAAATTCCGTAAGAAGCGCGAAGTTTAAAATCACCTACTTTCTCTTTGTAAAAACTCATGAAGTTTTCTTCCGATATTCGCCAACCAGCAGAAATAGAAGGGAAAAGACCCCAACGATTAGGAGCTGCAAATTTAGATGACCCATCATAGCGGACATTAAATTCGCTATAATATTTATTTTTATATGAGTATCCCAAACGCCCAAAATAAGAATCTAGACTTCTTTCGGTGGTACCACTTGGAGTATTATAGCTTGCTGATGTGATAACAGTACCTGTGGTAGGCGTGCCCAATTGAGGATCTGTATATTGCATCTGCACATCATTTTGTTGCAGACGATATGATTCGTTGGAATAACCGGCTAATGCAGTCACGTGATGGACTTTCTTAAAGGTTCGGTCAAAATCAATAATAAATTGTGTGTTTAGAAAAGAAGATTTCCCATTGTAATCCTCAGTAGTTCGTGTTATATTTTCGTAACTGCTTGGTGTAATTGCATCAGGATTACTATAGTATGGAACTTGCAACATCCTGGTATAAGTGTGATTAGAACGAAGGTCGGCACCAAACGTTCCTTTAAGTTTTAGTCCTTCAATGAGTTTAAATTCTGCATTCGCACTTCCATTGAAGAAATCGTTGTCTGAAGTAATTGTTCCTCCTTGTTGTAATGTTCCAAGCGGATTACTTTCTGTCAGAATGTCATTCACATAATATCTTCCGCTTGCATCAGTCATTTTATATGTGTTGTAAACGGGTACACGTTCAGCATCTGCAATGAGAAATCCATCATCACCTGTATGATTTAAGCTGGCATTTCGAGCATAATTCATAATGGTGGTTAACTTCAATCGTCCAAGCTCATTCGTTAAATTCGTGCGGAAATTATAGCGACTTACTCCATAGTTAGGACCTACATAGTTGCTCCGCTGATTGTACAATCCGCCGGATACCATATAGGTTGATGACTGAGTACCTCCTGTGATGCTGACATTATAGTTTTGCTGTATAGCTGTCTTCAAGATTTGGTTAAGAAACCATTCGGAATCGCCTGTGGCAAAATTCCTGATTTGTGCTGCAGAATAAATAGGTGATGCTCCCCCATTGATCAGAGCTTGATCATACAGGAGAGCATTTTGAGCACCTGATACTGGTTTAATTAACACACCCGGAACTTGTGCTCCAACAAGTGAGGTAAAATGAACAAGCGGTTTCATGTTTTTTTTACCTGTCTTTGTCGTTATCAAAATAACTCCGTTGGCAGAGCGCGAACCGTAGATAGCAGCACTTCCTGCATCTTTTAGTACAGAAACACTTTCTATATCGGCTGGATTTAAATCATTCAATCCCCCACTGTCAGAAATCAACCCATCGACCACAATTAGTGGAGAATTATCATTGATAGTGCTAACACCACGAATATTAATATTCATGGCATTGTTATTGGGATTAAAGCTTGTTGTTTGAATAACCAGATTTGGAGAAGCACCTTGCAAAGCCTGAGTCATATTTGCAACCGGACGATCTTGTATAGCTTTAGAGTTTACCTGATCAATAGCTCCAATCACATTTTTACGCTGTGCTGTGCCATAACCCACTACCACTACTTCTTCGAGTGATTTGGAGTCTTCTTTCAAAATAATACTGAGTATATTTTGATTATGAATTTTACACTCTTGCGGCACATAGCCAAGGTAAGCTATGTGAATCGTAGAATTTTCAGCGATTCCATTTAAAGTAAATGAACCATTGATATCGGTAACACTCCCATTGGAAGTTCCAATTAATGAAATAGTTGCACCTATAATCGGCATCCCTGCTTCATCTTTTACAACTCCTGAGATGTTTTTGGAAGATCCGTTTTCGGCTGTTCTGGTTTCGCGATTGGATTTTGACAACACAATATGTTTGCCTTCAAAAACAAAAGAAACATCAGTACCTGAAAATAATTGAGTTAATATCTCAAATAGAGATTTATTTACCGCGTTAATCGTTACCTTTCTATCTGATTGAATATTGCGTGAATCATACATAAAGAAATAGTTAGATTGCTTTTCTATCTCTTTGAGTATTTCTTTTACCGGTACATCTTTCATTTTAATCGTGATTTTCACACTCTGTTGAGGTGCACCGATTATATCTGTATGGATAACAAATGAAAAAAGGGTGATAAATATGAAGATTTTCAACCACCACGTGCCACTAGTTTGGCTTTTTTTCAGACAATGAGATCCAAACAAAGATTTATTTGTCATATCTTTGCATCGAATTTAGATGTTAATACTGAGTTTAGTTTTTTACTCTTGGGTTAGCATTTTTATGTCGGAAGATGTTGACCCATCTTCCGACATATTTTTTTGGAGATTATGTGAGGTATGTATGCATATATGTATGTTTAATTCTATGTTGGCTTACTATAATGTTGTGTATCTATACATTAACCATAGGCTTTAATTATTATTTATATTACACCTATACAATATTCAATAGTGCAATTTCTTCACTTTAGAAAGATAGTTTGTGTTTGATTATCAATGACTATCTTATATTTCAAATCCTTCTGTATTATTTTCAAAATATAGGATACTCCTTCACTTTCAAGAAATTTGGCTGTGCATCTGTATCCAAGAATAGCTGAATTTTCTATCTTTATCTTTTGATTAAAATACATTTCTAATTTTTGAATTACCCTTTCAATTGGTTCATCGTTAAAACAAATGATCCCTCCCTGCCAGTTACTTTCATCGGAAGAGTATATGGGAACTTTATAAAGTTGTTCATTTTCCGAAAAAACTTTTTCATTGGGTTTGAGAGTTAAATTTTGAGTTGCATCTTTTGGTTTCATCACCTTAACCGATCCTTCAAACAAAGATGTTTCAAAGTTTTTTGAACCTTCATAAGCATATACATTAAAAGTGGTTCCCAATACTTCTAAATTGTATTTATTGGTGTGCACAATAAATGGGTGTTTTACATCTTTAGCTACTTTAAAATAACCTTCTCCATTGATTTGAACATCTCTTGTTTTGTGATTAAATCCTGTTGGATATGTAAACGTTGTATTTGAGTTTAACCACACGCTTGTACCGTCAGCAAGAAGTAGATTTACGCGCTGACCGACAGGTACAATAACTGTTTGTTTGGCTTCACTGAGTATTGATGATTTTCGTTCTGCTATTTCAAAAGTCACAAATATCAATATAGCAAAAACTGCAGCAATATTTGCAATACGGAGTCCCCATCGCCAAAAGTCAAAGCCACTATGCACTATTGATTTTTCCACAATCACAGGTTCAGAGTCAAAATTTAGAATAAAAGCATCCCAAATTTTTCGCTCCGATAGGAACTCTTTTTTATTTGCTTCAGAGTGCTGTATCCATTCCAAAATGGCAATTTCTTCTTCAAGGGTTGCCTTATTTGCAAAATAATTATATAATGTAATTTTATCCATTGATCTGTTTTTATAGGTATCGTCATACCCTTGTATAATAATAACACTTCATAAAAGAAATACCCCAGTAAAAAATATATTATATTGAAAATGGGAAAATGAGTGCTAAGAGAGATAAATAGTCCTTGAGTTCAACCCTAAATACTTTTAATGCCTTGTTAATATGAAACTCAACCCCTTTCACACTAATACCCATTTTCCAGGCAATTTCTTGGTTGGTCAAGTCGGTATTACGACTCATCATAAACACTTCTCGGGTTTTTTGAGGAAGAGCATCAAGAGTAATCATCACTATTTTTTTAATGTCATTGAGAAAAAGCTCAGTAGGTTCACAAGCTTCTAAAGTGGATATTCTTAAATCCAGTTCGCGCTGAGAATGACTGTAAAGCATCTCTTCAGCTTCGCGCTGAATATGCAGATGCCTTAAGTAATTAAGGGATTTGTTTTTGACAATGGTGAGTATATATGCAGGAATATTTGTGTCTGATGGTAGTGTATTGTGTTTTTCCCAATAAACAACCATAGACTCCATGTAAATATCTTCGGCCACTGCCGAATCGCGGATATACGATTTGGCAAACAACGTAAATTGTTCTTTGTAGGTCTTAAATATCTCATTAAAATGGGTTACATCATTGTGCAATTTGTTCATATATTATATTCAATAAAAAACCTTGCTTTACTTTTGTACCACTCAGTTCAATCCTTTGATAACATAGGGTTGATATAATGATGCTATTGATTTTTCATAACCACCCTCATATTTTTTTCAATATTAGCATTCTTCCAACAACTACATTTTTAATCATTTGATGTCAATTAAACAACAAAGATACAATAGAAATATATAAAATTGAATACTAAAATGGGAGAACCAGAATTTGATTCTGATAGTAAAAACATGGGTAATATTCTTGATTATAGAATTATTTTTGACAATATAAAAAAGGATTGGTCGAGACGCTCAACCAATCCTTTCCGCTAAAATTAACCATTAAATTAAGAATACACGATACAGAAAAACACTAACCCTATTGGCAATCTATTTCACAACCAATCTGTTCTTATGTATATTACCGTCTTGATCAATTATTTCGACCAAATAAAGACCTGACAAGCCTGTTACCGAAATTTGATTGCAATCGGTTACTCTTGCCACTACCTGACCCGAAAGCGAATAAAGAATAGCTTGTTTCACTCTTTGAGTAAAATAAGCTGTACCATGTGCAGGATTTGGATAAACCATGGATGTTTCACTTGCAGCCACATTTTCAAGACCTGTGACAACACCTGGAGTATCGGGAGAGCCAATTGAATATGCTGCAACCCCTTCGGTAGCAGAAAGGTAATAAGCCTTTATCCCATTAGCAGATACATATACTGCTGCACCATCGGTTCCGTTGGCATTAGCTGATGATCCAAAGTTTGTCGGTGTGCGGCAAACTTCTACTCCATCAAAACTAGCCGTAACATCAATCACGACACCTTCAGCGTTATAACTACCTCCATTAGCATAATCAACCAATGCTAACATTCGTTTCCCTTGATAAGTAAATGGTACTGAAGTATTTCCAACAGCATTTTTTGTTGCAGCACCCACAACTCCCACATACTTGTTTTGATAGAAAAGACGTGGTCGAACAGATGTGCCGTGAACCCATAAAGAATCGGTACCGGCAGAATAAATACGCGGATAGCTTCCCAAATTGATATATTGAGTTGTTCCATCAATATCATAAAGTGTAACCACTGTCGGTTCGGTGTTAGAAATAGTTCCATTGGTCACAGTCCACATAAAATATTTCCCTTTAATTGAATGTGACATAACACGGATGATGCCACTTGTCATAGTTCCTTCAAAGCTAAAACCATCTCCAAAGCGATTACTGCCAGTACTTGTACCAGAGGCAACTGAACCCGTGAAAGAAAGTAACGTTGTAGGATTAGCACTTAAATTACTTGAATCGTAAACGTAAATTTTAAAAGGGCTACTTGAACCAACTGCGGTTGTAAGATTACAAACCAGCACTTTACCATCTTTTGTAGTAACCGCTTCACTTATAGACCAAGTTCCTCCAGACACTCCGGTCATACTCAATGTTTGAACATATTGACCAGTATTTGCATCTACCACACGCACTCCGTCACCATTAGCCCTGACTGGTACATACACATATTTACCATCAGTGGCTATTGAGCGAGCATTTGGAGATGCTGGAAATCCCCAGGTCCAATTAGTCGGGCTTGGAAGAGTGCCTGATGTTTGAGTAAAATTCCACATTTGAGTAAAGCTTGGTGGAACATAAGTAGCTTCTCGTTTAGCAAACATAACAGCTGAAGTTACAGCACGTTGAGAACCGTCAGATGGGTTATTCAGGCAAGTACCATCAGCAACCATCGCTGAAGAACCGCCACCATCTAAGTTTAATGCATTTGTACAGCCCAAATCTATCATTATCTGAGCAAGTTCATCTAAGGAAGCCCCTTCGCTTACACCCGCATTACGGCCATCGCAGACCAACAACACCATTTTACCAGTAGCAGTATAGCCTATGGCAGTACGAGGATTTAAAACTCCACTTCCATACACATCTGATTGCAACAATTCATAATTGGTGGAATAGTTAATTAAATTGGTTCCATTTTGCACTAAAAGAGGACCACCGCCAACGGCTGAATAAGCAGCCCATTTTTGTCCACCAGTAGGGAAAGTAGTACTCGGTACTGCTTGTGGGGTCGAACCTTCCACATTGGGGCTTGGAGTCGGATAAATCCATGGCACCCCAGATAAGCTATAACTCCAGCCACATACTCCAGCTTGATTGGCATCTACACCAAGTGCTCCGCGAGTAGGATAATATGTTTGACTGGAACGGGTTACAGCTGCAATATTGCCGGACATGACGGAAGTTCTGTTAATCACCAAACTATAACTGGTACCTGTTGAAGTATCAAAAAAACCTCCATTGGTACAGACATAGGCATTAGAACCATAATCACTCACAAATTGCGATGGTGTTTTACGAGTTCCGCTCAACAAAGTCCGAAGTTCTATATTCCCCGTGCTCATATCAGCAATTGCATACCAAGCGGTAAAGGCACGACCATTAAGTGTAGAAGTGGTAGAGTATACGCTTACTTCTGCAGGTAAACCGGTAAGATCGGTTCTTTTAGTCCACGAAAGATTGTATGGTTGTGCAGACAAAGTGCTTGCAACCAAACAAAACAACAAAAGAGATACAAAATGTTTCATAAAAGTTTTTTTTAGATTAATACTACATCACAATTATTTCAAGGTAAAAATCACATTTTTAAGTTACTGTCCTCCATCAATCACCACCGATTCTCCCCCTAATTTATCTTGTTCGTCAGTGGTTGAAACAATAAAATATTTTACATCTGGACATCTCATATCGGTGAAGCGAGTCTTATGCATGGGTGCTTTTACTATATCGCCTTTATAATTGCGATAGAGATAGGTAGAGAGCCACTTAGCACCTGTTAATTTAGTTTTAGTTGCCTGAGCCGGTTTGCCCTCGTTCGATACTTGATCAATTGCATTTACTCTTTTGAATATCATATAAGAATTCAATTGAAATCCATCGGTTGGAAAATCACACTCATACTTTTTCCCTGAACCTTGAACAATAAAATGGGTGTTTCCGTTGGCTGTAATCTGCACCGACATAGTTATTGTATCACCCTGATACCAATAATAATCTGCCACAGCTGGTGCATTCAGATAAGTGGCAACCTGTCCTGTTGTCGAATAAGCAGCTCGACGCAAGAAAGGTCTAAAAGCACGGCGATCGGCAGAAACATTTCCATTAGCATCTTTAATCACTTCCCATGTCATACCAATATCAGTCTCTTGTCCATTTGCTGTACCACCCATATATACTGACGGATTATCTAAATATTGGCCGACCTTGGCCGGATTTATCCTTGCAGGATCAAAAGCAATTGTTGGCAAAATAACAGTCCCTGTAATGCCCAACCAAAGATCTTCAGAACTCATAGCCTTACGATAATAGGCTCCGGCAAAACATGGTGAATATATTGGTGGTTTAATTTCTCCCGTAAAAAAAGTATTGATAGGGTCTTGTATGGTATTATCCTGACCTACAGAATTATCCTTTCCACATCCTGTCAGAAAATAGATACAGAGTGAAATGACGAAAAAACGATTGAACTTTAGATTGAACATATGTTAGAGAATATTATTATTTTGTGTATAGAGATATGATTCAGCAACTTATATAAAAATGTCAACTACGTACGCCAAAACCATTTTATTTTTGTGAAAAACATTGCCAACAAAGTGACTAATGCTGTAATAATTATACCGTGTAGTAAGCCTTGCCAAGCATTATTTGTCAGCATATCCACATATTTCATCAATCCTGTAATATGTAGCAAAGGACCAATCACCACTGAAGAACCCACATAGGCAATCATCGGATTTTGACCCGACATAGTAAGAAATGCGGTAGCGCGTTTTAATTGAAAAAAATCACATAAAACAGAGAACGTAATTAATGCAAAAAATGCCAACCCTGAGGTTACAAAATAGTAACTAAACGTCGATGAGTCTTTGCGAATACCTCCTTCAAATGCCTCAAAAAATAGCCCCAAAAGCAATAAGAAACTCCCTGCTACAAACATTTTTTTCCAAAACTTAAGATAGCTTGTTGTAGCATTATGTAACAATATCAATCCTACAGCTAAAAAAACAATGCTAACAAACAAGTTGAGAACCAATTGACGAGTAAAAAGTCCATATAAATTCCATACAATAAGAACTACCGCGATGCTCAACAAAAGAATTGCTTTCTTTTTATCCTTTTGCGGATGCCCAATGCTCGATTGTGTCGAATCACGCAACCATTCCATGAGATATTCTCCGGCTATTGTCCCCGGTATAATAATAAATAAGTATTTTAAATAGTAGAATTTGTATAGCCAATCGAAAGGTGTAAAATCGAACAATGCTTTTTGCCATGATCCATCAAAATCACTGGTTCGACACAAGAAAATAGCCATAATAAAAGGAAGAATAGCTATTCGCCACCAACGGTTATGAACAGTAAAAATATAAGCTAACGAACCGAAAATAGCCATATTGGCTAATACTAAAATGATGATATTGCTGTTGGATAAACTAAACGACTTTCCATCGGCATAATTGAGAGTGAACAACATTAAAATTGCAATCCCATAAGCACCGACTTTAATAACAAATCGCAGCCATTGAGCCATTTTCCAAGGCAAACGCATAAACATTGGGAAAAACAATAGAAAAGCTCCCAACGTGATAAACCATGCACGATAGTCTTGAGGATTTGAAAGTGACCATGGATAAATATGTTGTAGGAAAATAGCAAAAAAAGCTAATTGTAATCCTCTAATAATACTGTCGAGTGATATACGCCATGATGAAATCCCCTGTTCAAACTTTCGTCCCAAAGAAAACGGAAATGCAGCTCCCATAGCAAAAAGAAAAAATGGGAAAACCAAATCAACCCAAGTAATGCCAAATATGGTTGGTGTGAAAATATGGTCGGGCGGTGGTACTTGCGCATGGTACATCCAACGAGGTAGTGTATTTGCTATTGTCCCCGATAATACCATTGTCAGAATTGCATATCCACGCAATGCATCTAATGAGGTGGCTCTTTTTTGTGGAGCTGTATTTATCATATTCTTTTTTTGTAACTTGTAAAAAATCAATCCTTCAATTCTCAACTTTGATATGGGAATAATACTCTTACTTAATAATAACACTTCAGAGAAACAATACCCCAGTAAAAAAATTAAGGTAAGAATGAAAGTAAATGCTACTAAATATTCGTATCAATTCTATCCTTAATTAATTATTTCCATATAACCCTGTTCAACATATCTTTTTTGTTATAGTTTTCCTTGTTTGTAGAGTGTGAAAAATGCCGGAAACTTTTTCAAACCCTCAAAAAACCAAAACGATTCTCCTGTAAAGCCTGAACCTCTATTTGAGATAATCATATTTTTGAGAAAGTCTTCGGTAGGGTTAGTGGTTCCATTTTGTAACAAAAGACCGGGATAAAATTTGCTCATGGTAGTGGCATCCAAATAAGAAACCTGCTGCGCCAAAGTTGATTGATAACTTGATATATCATATCTATATATTTGTGGAATCACCAAGTCGACGTACCCTTTCTTTAACCACGAAGGCCAATCCTGTAAATATTCATCTCGCCCCCAAGGATAAATACTTGGTGCACAGGATACTGTTACTGAGGATTTTATTCCTTTCACCGTACTATACAGACGTCCCATAAATTCGGTCAATATAGCGGTACGCCAATTTAACCAATCGGTATTTTTAATGTCAGTAGGAGGCGAACTGCCATTGTGCTGCTGTTTATAAAGATTGACCGTATAATCATCATAACCTGCAGTAGAAGGAAGTGCCGGCATTCGGTCATCACCTTGTACGCCATCTACGTCATAATTACGCACTACTTCCGACACCAAATCAATCATAAACTGTTGTACCTCGGGCAAAAAAGCATTCATCCAATCGAACCCGTTTTTCACTACCAAATTACCACTTTGGTCTTTAGCTGCCCATGTAGGTTTTGTTTGCAGAATCAGTCCGCCGTTTTGACTGTAAGAAGTTGAGAATCCGTATTCAAACCATGCATGTACTTTTATATTTTTCTTATGAGCCTCTTCAATCATCTCCTGTAATGGATCACGACCTGCATATTGACTTGCGATTTCTACACCAAAGGTATTTTTCATCAATGCGCTTGGATAAAAAGTTCTCCCTTGATTCCATACTACCACAAAAATATTGTTGATACCACACGCATCACACACATTAACAGCAGCCCGAATACTATCGCGGGATGATAGCGCCTGACTTGCCGCACTGGTAATCCAGGTTCCACGAAATGATTTATTTGTGGTGGTCTGGGGTGTTGGCTCATCTTTGTCAGAAGCTCCACAGCTAACAATTGAAACCAATAAACAACAAATTAAAAGCCAAAATGATTTTAGATTCTTCATATAAATCAAAATAACAGATATGACAAGAGTCTCTGCCCACTTTTCAGCGGGCAGAGAAGAGCTTGTCTAAACAAGTTAAAGAATAGATTAATTTTCCAATTGATAGATGCGGGTTCCAATATTAGTGCAGGTAAATGCTACACATAATTTATTGTTTATTACTTGCAAATCGGCATCCATCGTTGCATTACCATTAGACTGAGTGGAAGGCATTAATACATCCATAATTGTATTTTGGAATGAAGTAGCTTGCCCATCAGTAATATCGCATAAGCGGAAGCGTGCGCCAGCACCTGAAACATAAGCAGTATATGCCAGATAGACACGGCCTTTGTAAGAATACACATCACAGTCAGTCGAAACTATACCTGTCTGACTTGAAATTTGTGCCAACGTAGATGTAAAGTTGAAGATACCATTTGTAGAACCTGTTAATAAAGCTCCCACAAACCCTGATGTACCTACTGGCATTGGTTGAATACTGTTATAGTTACCCGGATTACCCGCAATTGTTACCGTTAAAATAGTCGGATTAGGTGAGGTTAAAGTGCCATTGGTTACCGTCCACACCAATACATCTGTATGCCCCGTTATCGGTATTGTTATAATTGCATTGCCCGACAATGATCCTTGAATATTTATCCCTGCAGCACGAGGAGCATACGTAAAGCCAAGAGATGTTTGCGAATAACTAAGATATACAGAGGGCGCAGCATCTGTAACACTGTTCCATTTATACACATTAAGCATTTGCGTTGAGCCTGCACCAGCCCCTAATTGAACACCTAAAATTACTCCATTGTCATCAGTAGCTAATTTACGAATACCAGTAACAGCACCACCATCAATAGATGTACCTGTTTTACTTAATATGTTAACTCTGTTGCCTGAAAAATCGTAATAATTCGGTCCAATTGGTGTTACACCTGCTGTATTGTGGTTAGCCATCACAAAATATTGGCCACTTAATGCAACAGAACTTCCAGCATCTGATCCAAATCCAAAGCTTGTATATGGCATTGATAATAATGGAGTTAGTGAAAGTTTTGGAACACCTATTATAAATGTTTTTTGAATACCATCAGATCCTGTGACTTTCACAGTTGCAGTGCCGGCTAATAAATTAAGCCCTAAACCTGTAAACGAAGCATCAATAATATTACCATAACCAACAGCTAATGTAACCGTTGAAGAGGAGAAATTGGTTAATCCTTTCACATAAGGCGTTACAATATTTTTTGTGGCATCTGTTACAACTACTGAGTCTGTAGCAATACCATTAATTGTCATACTCTTTATAAGAGCCGGACCAACTGATTCTGTAGTGATAATAAAGGTATACGTATAAATAGTTGTTCCGTCAACTCCTAACACATGAATCGTATGTGGAGCTGTATAATCTTGCGCTGTGCCATTAGTAAAATCTTGTACCTTTCCATTCACAAAATCCATTGTCACTTTCAAAGCTGTAAGGTTTGTCCCTTTAGGTACTTGAACAATCAAGCTGGAAGTTCCAAAATGGACATCTGCTTTGTTGATGGTCAGACCTTCAATTACAAAAGTAGAAACCAGCGGAGGTGATTGAATTTTTAGTGTCCAAGGGGTCACTGTTCCGTCATTCCCATTGATTGTTAATGTTAATGGTTTACGACTATCCATTTGTGTTTTATTATTAAAGTCTTGAATTGTTCCATTAATGGCCAATACTTCCACTTTAGCTTTACTCAAGTCAATACCCGGAGCTAACACAATAGTAGCCACATTATTTGCATTGGTTGGAAGATATAACACATCGTTTACCTTCACTCCCACAATTTGTGCTCCTTGAAACAGCCGACTATCGGTGGTATCCGAACACGCCATTATCACAAGTTGCAGAATCGCAAATATTGCGAAGCTTACATTTTTCATTGTTCTCATAATATGCATTTTAATAGTTATATACTTATTTTTTGCTCAATGCTTGTTTCATTTGATTGAGAAAATCAGCCCAGTGCACATAGCACAAGTCGAAAATCATCAACCCTGCAGACTCAGACAAAGAAGCTTTAAAAACCTCACTGCGTTGTTCATCTTTGAGGTCGGTGAGACTCATCGAACCCAACAGTGGCAACTGCCCATTGGTCAATATATTTCCCAATGTGATATACTTCTTTATCTCTTTCCTTGTTTTATAGTAAGTTCCTATCATCAGAAAATCTATATTACCCAAATAACTGGTTTTATAGTATTTGTCTGTATAAATTTTGCTTTCGGGAAATCCCAGTTTATCATTATAGATAAAATCGGAACTTGCCCAATTCACGCCATTTTGATAATAGATTTCGTACCATGACCCCACATAAGCCGCCATTTTCAATTCCGGATTTTTAGTGCTTTTATATTGATTTACTAAACTTCTTAATCTATCAGTAAATGATTTGATAGTTTGCGAACGAAAAGTAATCCAATCTACGAAATATTTTCCTTGCACCATTTTACCTTGATCATCAATGCGAAATGCATCATTAGGAAAATTATCCAGTTGTTTACCTTCTGAACGGAGGTAATCGGCAAAAGCATTACGGGTTACATGTCCAAAATCAGCATAATAATTATCATACCGACAACGGTCTAACACAATTCCATCCACAGGATAATTTTTCAATACCTCCTCTACGCGAAGCAATTGAAAATCCTGTACATCCTTATTTGCCGGATTTACAAATGCCAACACAAGACGCTTGCCTGATGCAGCTTCTTTTCCCACAGTACTTTCTGAGATGCGCAGCAAATTACCTTTATCTTCAGGTCGTTGTATTATTTCTTCCCAATCTCTATGTTGCTTCATCACTGCATAATCACCTGATGTGACATTTCCTTCGGTAAAAAAATTGAAACTGACATACACCTTCAATCCTACTTTGTGCGCTTGGGTGAGCATAGATTCCAATAAGTCAAAACCTGTATCTGCCAATTGCTTATCAGGATTGGTCATTTTCGTAAAGTAGGGTGATTTTGACAACTCATTTTTACGATAAGAAACGAAACCCTCCGGCCCTTTCACATCTAAACCAATTGATGTAAAACCTGCTTGTTTAGCTTTTTGCAGCATTGTTGCTACGGCAGCATCGTCAGTCAATGTTTTGGCATTAGGAAACTGTTCGATCCAAAGCACGATTTCGGATGGTTGAGCATTTTTCTCTTTCCGAAAAATCACCAAAGATTGTTGATCAATAATTTGGCCATCTTCCATCAATTTTACATCCAAATAGTTAACACCTTTTGAAAGTGCTATTTCTCCCTTAACGTATCCCTTTTTATCAATTTTGAGGACAGTATTTACACCTTGTCCCGAAACTGTTACCTGGTTTATTTTATGAGAATTGGGACGTACAATATGTCCTGAAACTAATTGCTTGTCATTTAACGAAGTCAACACAGGATCAATATCCAGCTCAAGGGCTGATTTTTGTTTCCCGTTAGCCCATTCTTCTAAATTCGCTAAAATGACAGGCTCCCCATTCATTCTTAGTTTCACTACATCACCTTCATGGAAATTTTCAGCCAAAAATTTCTTATATCCTTGTGTTTTGTAACTATCATCTGAAGCGACCAACACAAAACCTCCGTCAGGAATAGAAAGAGACAATGCTTCGAAAAATAATGGTATATGTCCACCTTCAGAACGGTTAATTACCTTCGTTACCTTCATTTTTGAATCCACCTGAACAGCCACAAGATTTGTACGTGAATCTTTGATCTCTTTACCATAAGTTGAAGAAAAAAGCATTACTGTATTGTCTGTCTTGCTCCATTGCGGGTTATTCACCTCATTCACTTCTTTTTCGAGACCTCTTACCACCAATGTCGGGTCTGAACTGGCAGCTTCGATAGTTACTTTGTCCGACTTCTGAGCTAACAATGTTCCAAAACAGGTAAATAACAGAAGGATATATATATATCGTTTCATGTAAATATATTTATTTTTAATATCAGGGTCATATGAACCAAAGATCTGCAAAGCAGAACTCGTCTCACCTTCCGGAACTGATTTCATATTTTTATCAAACCATGAAACTCCTGCCTTGTTTAGCAAGAGCTTCAATGGTTTCAAATAGAATTATTATTGAGGGTAACCCGCATTTTGAGTTAGCCATGGAGCCTTCTTACGTTCGGTTTGAGGTACAGGCCACACATAATAACGATCATCCCAACCAGTAGGTCGTGATGCATCTCTGGTTCTCAATTTTGTGGCATATTTGGCATACGAAGCAATATCATTCAAATCGCGAGGTGTCCCTACTGTTCCATATGAAGGCACCATATCTGATGTTACCTGCGAGTAACCATCAGGATATGTGTTGGTAGCAGCATTCACTCCTGTAGCAATAGGATAACCGTAAGTAGGCTCTGCATTTTGCAAAGCTCCTAATCTCCATCTGCGCATGTCGAAGAAATAGAGTGACTCTTTGATAAGTTCCACCTTACGTTCGCGGCGTACTACTTGACGCAGCTTATCCTGATTGCCTGCTCTTGTTGGATCTGTAACAAGAATGGAAGGCATTTTTACTCTGGCACGTACCAAATCGATTGCGTTATATACAGTAGCATCCAAATTATTTAACTCAATTTGTGCTTCAGCGTAAGTAAGTAAAATTTCAGCGTAGCGCATTAGAATAATATTGTAGGTAGGTACAAATATTCCTTCATCATCGAAATAGTTATATTTTCTCCATAAGTAACCCACACCACTTTGAATATAGCCATATTGAGCTACCGATCCGGTATAGTCAAGGTTATCAATCATCGTTATATTTCCGGCTGCATCAAACGATTTTGCTTTTGGATTATATAACTCCATTAAAATCTTTGATTTTTTTGTCCCTGTGTTTCCAATAATTGTATCGTGTTGAGTATAAATGGAATATTTCAAACGTGGATCACGATTTGCAAATGGATTCTTTGGATCATATCCTGAAGTAGCATCATCAATGCGTTTACCGTTTGAACACTCATAGGTATCGACCAATTGTTGTGTGGGAAAACGTCCACTTTGTCCTCCAACAGTTCGACAGACTTCGCCAGCTGATAGATAATGTGTTTTAGTAACACCTTGGTCGGAAAATATCATCTGCATGATATTTTCGTTTTTGGCATCAGTGGTCAATTGTCCTGCGCGAGTAAACAACTTGTTGTAATCTGTGCAAAGACTTCTTCCACTTTCATCCATCACTTTTTTGGCTGCCTGAGCTGCTATAGTAAAATACTTTGTAGCATTGGCTGCATCTTGTGTCCCATCTTTACCAAAGCCAAATTTGCACCAACTTCCTGCATACAAAGCCAATCTTGCTTTCATTCCATATGCAAACGATTTGTCAATTCGACCCCAATCGGCATCACTACTCTGTTTCCAAGGCAAATTATCAACTAAGCCGTCAATATCGGTTAGCAAACTATCCACCACCTGCTTCCAGGGAGTACGTGGAACATTTTTAAGCTGGTCATCGGTTACTGAAGTAGCAAAATAAGGTATATCACCATATAATGAAACTAATTCCCAGTAGTAATAAACCCTAAGCATTTTAGTCTCAGCAAAATATTGTTTTGCTTTACTCCCTAGCCCATTAATATAAGGGGTAGCTCCATCTAATACAGTATTACATCTTGCAACTGAAGTATATAAGGTAGCCCATGTATATTCCACTGCATAATTAGTAGTTAAATCAATATTTCCAACACCAATTGAACTATTATCTGCACGCTCTATACCAAAAGGAGTGTAACAATCCCACAATACCATAGGAGGAATACTACTGTAACTCTCCAAATTTTGATACAGCATTTGATAACATCCTGAAGCACCCTCTTTTATAGCTTCTTCATTGTTGAAAAAATCGGACGATAGGTATTGACTCTTGGGGGTTCGCTCCAAGTAATCACTACACCCTGACAACACTATCACTAAGGTAGCTGCAAGCAACAACTTAGGATTGATTATGTATTCAATTATATTTTTCATATCTCAATTTTTTATCTGAAAGGTGTTCTTATTAATGACTATTATTCAACACTCTTTCTGTGTGGATTAAAATTTTAGATCAACACCAACGGTGTAAGTTTGCATAATAGGATAAAATTCGCCTCCGGTAGAACCACCATAGAGTACTTCAGGATCGTATCCTTTATAAAAATGACTCATAGTCAATAAGTTTTGACCACTTAAATAGATCCTAACACTCCCCAACTGGGCTTTTTTACACCATTTTTGAGGCAAACTGTAACCTATAATCAGATTTTTCAAACGAGCGTATGAACCATCACGAACCCACTTATCCGACATTACAAAGTTGTCGGCTGAGTTAGCCTCCGGCAATAAGATAGGATATGCTGCATTCGGATTATCTACTGTCCACGAATCTAACTGGTGAGTAAATAGATTAGCTCCATTGGCAAACGGTTTTAATCCTACACCACTCATATAAGCTTTGCGCTGACCCACACCCTGAATAAAGATTGACAAATCAAAACCTCTCCATGCTCCGTCCAATTTAAGTCCATACTCAAAATGAGGATAAGAATCGCCTAAATAGACTCTGTCGTTTGAGTCAAGTTTACCATCATTGTTAGCATCCTTATATTTAATAAAGCCGGGACGAGCAGCACTACTCAATCTAAGCGAATTTGCCACATCGTTCTGATCTTGAAAGTAACCATTGGATAGATAACCCCACATTCCATTCAAAGGGTAACCAACGGTTTGAGCATCAGTAGGTGTTTTTCCATTAAGGTTAGTAATTTTATTTCTATTATCGCTTAAAGTAAAAATAGCTCCGTACGAAAATTCTCCAATTTTGTTTTTATGTGAAACCACAACTTCCCATCCTCTATTCTTCATATCTCCTGCGTTGGAATAAGCAGGTTGCATTCCGGCATAATAAGGCAATGCAAATTGCATCAACATGTCATACACATTTTTCAAATAGTAATCTGCAGTAATACTGAGTTTTCCATTCCATAAAATAGCATCTAAACCGACATCGGTTTGTTTTGATTTTTCCCAAGTAATATTACTATTAGCCAAGGCTGTTTGAGCAACACCCGAAGATAGTTGTTTGTTAAACCAATAACTGTAACCAGTGTTTACTGTAGCTGTATAGGGATAATTACCTATATCCTGATTCCCCAAAAGACCATAAGAAGCCCGCAATTTCAATTGATTGAGATAGGCTTGCGTTTTTTTCATAAATTTTTCCCGAGAAATCACCCAGCCTGCTGATATAGATGGAAAGAATCCCCAACGATTTTGAGATGTAAAGCGAGAAGAACCGTCATAACGACCATTTGCTTCTATAAGATATTTGTCATCAAAATTGTAATTAAGACGGCCATAATAGGATCGCATTGCCCAATCGCTTGCACCGCCACCATCGGCAGCTGTACTTCCATCTCCATTATCTAAATAATAGCGTCCTAATTTATAACCTTGTTTGGATGCATAAAAATTAGTGCTTAAATTATCTTCGGCTTGTGTACCTACCAATAGGTTGAATTTGTGTCTTGCAATATCATGTTTGTAAGTTGCTTGAAGGCGGTAAAAATTGCGTGTCGTTTCGCTCAAACTTTCCATCCCTGCATCAACTGGAGGATATTGGCCAAGATCAATCCCTTTAAGAGACACTTCGTAAGGTTGAGTGTAATTACTTGAACGCGAACCTGTTTTTCGGAGTGAGTATTGACCTGAAATATCCAAATTAGTAATTGGGGTAATAGTCAATGTACCGCTGGCCATCACTTCCGATCCGACATTACGGTTTGTACCACTATCCTCGGCTTCTGCGGCAGGATTTAGCCCGTTTTTTCCATATCCCCAATTGCCATCCAAATCTTTTACACCCGAAAGTGTGGGTAAAAGGTATAATGCAGTATTAATGATTGCTTTGGGCGATGAAACACCCGGAGTTACACTAATTCCTTGACGAGCATTACTTTCGAGACTAAATTTTGCCCATTTGGTTAATGTAGCATCCGCATTAACACGTAAAGTTGCACGACTATAGTTATTGTTGGCTATCAAACCGTTTTGGTATAGGTAAGAGCCTGCAGAATAGTATTTCAGATTTGAGTTTCCTCCACTGATAGACACTGTGTGATTTTGCATCAACGCATCATTTTTTACAGTGGCACTTTTCCAATCTGTGTCAAAGCGATTCCAGTTGTCTGGTTTATAGTTTTTTTCATCTTGTATCAGTTGCAACCGTTGTGCACGAGTATCGGCAGTAACACTAATTCCTGCATTATCCCATGAGTCTAACTCAGATTGCAAATATTGCCAGGCCGGTACCGGCTCGGGCATATTGACAGGGCGTTGAATTGTTGCATACCCGCTATATGCTACATTCAGTTTACCTTCTTTACCTCTTTTGGTAGTAATAATGATAACCCCATTAGAAGCTCTTGAACCATAGATTGAAGCTGATGCTGCATCTTTCAATACTGACACACTTTCAACAGTACTCATATCTACTTGGTTAATATCGCTTGTTTCGACACCGTCAACCAATACCAAAGGAAAAGTTGTGGAATTGATAGAGCCAATACCGCGAATACGAATGTTTGAACCATCGGCACCTGGTTCTCCTGAGGTTTGTTGAATGGTAACACCCGGCATTGTACCTTCAAGAGCGGTAGAAAGTGATGCAACAGAGCGTTCTGTTAAGGCCTCTCCTTGCACAGAGGATACGGCACCTGTTAATGTGGCCTTTCTTTGTTTGGCATATCCAACCACCACCACTTCGCTGAGAGCTTTGTTTTCTTCTTGTAGTTTAATAACCAAATTATTACGCCCTTCGACTTTTACATCTGTCTGTTGAAAACCAATATACGTAATAGTCAATTGTCCCTTGGAAGAGTTGATCTTCAACAAAAAATTACCATTTACATCGGTAATTGTTCCATTGCGGGTTCCCTTTTCCATCACATTAGCTCCGATGATTGGATCACCGCGCTCATCTAACACTTTTCCCTTTACAGTTTGTGCAGACACCTGTGCGCCTATCAATACACAAAAAGCAAAGAGAATCCCCATAATCTTACAGATCTTTCTCATACGTTTTTCATTTTAAAGATTTAGTAATTGTTACACATAAAACTTCTCTACCTAATTGCCTTGCTATTTTTATTTTATTGCAGAAGTAGGTCGTTGCTCATTGTGAGCACCAAAAAATTTATTTGGACGACTTCCCATTATTAATTCAAAAAAACCTCCATTTTGTATATCCCTGTGAGTGATATAACTTTTATCGTATGGCTTTCCGTTCAAAGTTGCTGATTGTATGTACTGATTTGATTTTGAGTTGTTTTTGACTTTCACCACAAATATTTTGCCATTTGAAATTTGTATTTCAGCCTTATCAACCAAAGGACTTCCCAGCACATAAACCCCATTAGACGGATTAACCGGATAAAATCCTAATGCTGAAAACACATACCATGCAGACATCTGCCCGCAATCTTCATTTCCACACAACCCTGCAGGTGTATCGTTATAAAACATTCCCATTACTTTCCTCACCTTTTCAGCTGTTTTCCATTGTTGCCCTGCAAACGCGTAGAGATATGCAATATGATGACTTGGCTCATTCCCGTGTACATATTGCCCAATCATGCCCGACATATCAGCGGAACCGCCACCGGTTATATCCGATGAAGCAAGAAACAGACTATCTAACCGATTCACAAATTCATTTGGGGAATCATACAACTTTATCATTTCTTCGACATTTTGCGGCACTAACCATGTATATTGCCACGCATTGCCTTCAATATAATCATCGGCAGTATGCAAATAGTGAGATGGATCAAAGCCTGACTTAAAGGAACCATTACTCAGTTTGGCTCTCATAAACAGGCTCTGATTATCAAAATAAGCACGGTATCCTTCAGCACGCTTGCTAAATTCAACAAAATCATCTAATTTGCCTAAATCCTTAGCCATTTGCGCAATACACCAATCGTCAATACAAAATTCAAGTCCTGAAGAGACTGACTCTCCTTCCAAGTCAGCTGGTATGTAGCCATATTTTTTAATTAATGGCAAACCACGCAGGTTGACATTGACGTAAGCTTTCATTGCTTCATAAGCCTGTTTTACATCAAATCCTTTTATTCCTTTGAAATAAGCATCGGCAATGACAGGAATGGCGTGATAACCAACCATGCAATCAGTTTCATTGCCTACCAAATGCCAAACCGGCAAACGTCCTTGTTGTTTATAAATAGCAATAAATGAATTGATAAAATCACTCACTCTTTCGGGAGCTGTCAATGTAAACAGAGGATGTGAAGCCCGATAAGTATCCCATAAAGAGAAAGTGGTGTATGCAATCCAGCCTTTTGCTGTATATACTTTGCCATCAGCACCCCGATAATCGCCGTTTACATCGGAAAAAATCGATGGAGCTATCATGGTGTGATACAACGCAGTATAGAATGTTCGCTGCTGATGTATATCGGCAAACTTGGCATTCACAGCTCCTAACGCTTTATTCCAGGCGGACGAAGCATCGGTTGCTGTTTGTTCAAAGTTCCAACCCGATAACTCTGCATTCATATTGTTTCGGGCGTTTTCGCAACTCACATACGAGAGTGAAACTTTTGCAACTATCTGATTTTTAATTCCAAAATCGAGAAGTGCTTTTATGTTTTTACCGTCGGCTGAAGTAGTAGTAATAGTCAAACCGTCTTTTTGCAGCATCGCAAACTTGAAAGGTTGTGAAAATTTTGCTACAAAAAACAGTTTCTCATCTTTTGCCCATCCACTAGAAAAGCGATAACCCTCTATTGTAACAGAATCGATTTGATGAATGAAAGAAGCCTGTGTGGCATCAACTCTATCTCCAAACCCAGGTCCGATTCCCTCATCCAAATCAATGACCAAACGATGTATCCCTTCCTTAGGATATGTATATCGGTGCATCCCTACACGCTCAGTGGCTGTTAGTTCTGCTTTGACATTGTATTTATTCAATATCACTGAATAATATCCCGGACGAACTATTTCGTTTGTATGTGAGTAGGTAGAGAGATAACCATTGTTCATATCTGCCTTTTTACCTTTGAAAAGAGGCACCTCTTTCGAAACAGGCATAAATAAAATATCTCCCAAATCGCCGATACCTGTTCCACTTAAATGAGTATGCGAGAACCCTATAATTGTACTGTCGGAATAGTTGTAGCCAGAGCACCAGTCCCATCCGGTTGATAAATTAGTGGGGCCAAGTTGCACCATGCCAAACGGTCGACTTGCTCCCACGAATACATGACCATGATCGGCACTGCCAATCAACGGATCCACATAGTGAGTAAAGTCTGCCGCACTGAGTTCGTTGAACCCAAATGTGACCAACCAAATAAAACACCAACCGATTAATTTATACATATAATTCAAAATTTTCAAAATCAAAACTATACGCTACTTTTTCACCCACATCCGCTCAATCTCTTCCAACGATTTTCCCGCAGTTTCAGGCACCATTTTCCAGATTATCAGCATATAGGGTACGCACATTACGGCAAAGAGGAAAAATGTACCGGCAGGCGAAAGGTGATCGAGCATCCATGGAGTAAGCTGCCCAATAAGGTATGTACCTATCCACAATGAAAAACCGGCAATCGACATAGCAATACCTCGTACCGAAGTGGGATACATCTCGGACAGCAATACCCAAATAACGGCACAGATTGAAACGGCACAACAAAAAATGTAGAACAGAAAGAGTATCAATAACACTACACTCGGAATACCCATGGCTGCCCCTTTCAGAAAATAAAAACCAATAAACAACAATGAAATAACCATGCCCGACACACCGTAATAAACCAATTTCTTTCGACCCACTTTATCGATAATGGCTAATGCCAGCACGGTGGTTAGCATATTAACTAGCCCTACCAGCACCTGATAAAACAAAGAATCGCCAGTGGATAAGCCGCTATTGGTAAAAATGGTAGGTCCATAGTACAATACCGCATTCACGCCCATAAACTGACCTAAAATAGCGATACATACACCTATTATTAATGCTTTGAAATAACCCGGTTTGAATAGCAATCGCCAATTCGATTGTTTGTCGCTATCCAACTGCTGTTTTACTTCCGCCATTTGTCGTCCTGCTTCTTCTTTATCTGTATAAATTCGATTTAATATCGTCAATGCACCCTCCTCACGATTACGCACAATGAGCCACCTCGGACTTTCAGGGATAAAGAAAATAATGATAAAGAAAAGCAAAGCCGGAAGTGATTCCATCCCCAACATGCCCCGCCAAACTTCCGTAACGAAGACTTTTGTCAAAAGGCTACTCCCCAGCGCTGAACCACCTCCGGCTATTTTCAATAATTGATAATTAACAAGATAAGCGCCTAAAAACCCGATTGTTATCGCCAACTGATAAAGCGATACTAATCGCCCTCTGTAGCTAGTAATAGCCACTTCTGAAATATAGAGCGGTGAAATAATCGACACCACACCAATACCAATTCCGCCAATAATACGATAGAACACCAATTGATCAACACTCCCTGAAATTGCACAACCGATACCAGACGCTGAAAACAATACAGCTGCCAATAAAAGTGTTTTCTTTCGTCCGAAACGATCGCTCAAGACACCCGCTATTGCAACTCCCAAAATTGAACCAACCAATGCGCAACCCACGTACCACCCTTGTTGTATCGAATCCAAATGGTACTGTGTAGAGACTTGATCGATAGTGCCCGAAATCACAGCCGTATCGTAGCCGAATAGAAAACCACCCAAGGCAGCTACTACGGACAAGAAAATGACGTAATCAATGTTCTTTTGTGTTTTTTGTGCCATTTTAATTAGATATTAAAATATTCTTTATAGCGATCGTATAAGTGTCCAGCCTGTATATATGCCGATTGCGGACTCATGAAATGCGAAAATTCAAACGTAATTCCTTTATCATAACCAGCACGTTTAGCGGCTTCTAATTTCAATCGCAGTTTGTCAAATTTGATTGGGAAAAATTTAATAGGCATATCTCGGTCAAAGGTTTCGGCATTTGTCCAACATTTCATCCCATATTTATCGGCAAGTTTTTTATTCACCGAAAAGAAGGCATCCAACTCATCGTAATCAATATGTCCATCCTGAAATGCACAAGCATCTACCACATCGTGAATTCCATCAAAAATTTCTCCCCACTCTTTTTCGTGTTCTTGAACTGAAACAGCGTTTACTTTAGTAATATCGCCTGTAGCGGCTTCAACCGCTTTTTTACCGTCTATCCATGGTGAAATAAAAGTAGGCAGTCCGTTGGATACATCTTTACACTGTTTACCCATAGCATGAAATGCCCCAATCGCACCCTTAGTTTTACGACTTATTTCGCCACTGATGTACCAACCTCCGAAGCTCTTATATTTGCTCCCATAGTTTTGCCACACCTCATCAATCACGTATTTATTATCTTCTATCTCCCACGATAAATCACCTGTATCCCAATATTTTCCTGAGTCATAAAGACCAAAGTAAAACTTCATCCCATATTTCTCAGCCAAGCGTAGATACATGTCCAACAAATCAACTGATGGCATATAACACCCTTTTTTCAATAGATATTTTGAAGGGTAAGTAACAAACTTCCGGTAGCCTGAGCGAATCATTATTACAGTGTCAATTCCGATAGCTTTCATGTGCTGAAAATCTCTATCCCACTCCTTTTCACCCCAGTTTTGATGTGGAATATCGTGCGAAATTTCATCCAAGAAGGTTCCTGTAATGCGTAGCGCATTATTCTTGGGAACAATCAATTTGCTTTCGGCTCCGCTTTTCAGCGAGGGTTTAGTTACAGTTTCGGCATTTGCGCTGCTGCCTAACATAGGAAATGCCAGAGCTGCTGCACCTGCCACAGAAGCTTTCTTCAAAAAATTACGACGACTGTTCGATTCCATAACAATATTTATTTATTGAGTTATAGCCCAAAATTAACAATACTGAATCAACGAATAATCTCTCCTTTGACATTTACTTGCTTGCGATTGAACGGGTCTAATAACTTGTCAATTAAAAGAGCCATTTCTTTGCGCAAAATCACTCGCTGAGGAGCTAAATCGGTAATGCCAAATTGTGTAAGAACTTGAATAGCGGCCTCTTTGGAAAATTCAAGTTTTTCTGATTGAGCAATATTCTTGATTAAATTAATAGCTGCATCTAAAGTCATTTTTTTATCCGACAAAGGAGTGTTGAAAGAAGCGTAAACGTCACTCAATCCGCTTAGTTCACTTTCAATTAACGGATCATTGCTGCGTATCCATGTTTGATTTGACCATGCCACATTTTTGCCGACACCTCTTAGAATACCGGTTGCTCCTATACGTTGTAAGGGTAAAAAAAGTGGGTCAGTTGTGGTGACATCGAGGTATGGCATAATATAGCCTTTTGCCTTCAAAAGTGCATTTTGAACGTCTCTTACAGAAACTTGCGAAACATCAATATGTTTTTTTACAGCTAAAGCTGCCACCGTACCTGCTGCCTGACCAATCTGAATGACAACCGGTTGCAAACGGGTAGTACCATTGGCAAGATTGGAAACAGAGATTGATTTCTCTGCAACAATCAAACCCTTTACCGATTGTGGCAACATCACTCCCAACGGCAAACAATAAGAAGGGATTGGGTAGAAATGTAAATCCGGCAATTTCTCCCATGCATGATAACGTATATGATGATGATCTACCGGATAGTCACCTACAGCAATCCCTGTTCTATATAGTTTTTCAGGCTGCTCGTATGGTTTTATAATATAGTTGAGATTAAAACGAACCAATCCGTGGATGCGTCGCGATTCACGATGGTACGGAATAAAAGGAAGCTTATCCGTGGTAGGAAATTCATCATCAGCCAAACCTAAATTCTTGAATCCTAATTCTGATTGCAGGTAATATACAAAATTGAGAGTGAATTGTTTTGCCTTTTGCAATGCCTGAGTTCTTTGCAAAGGCGTCATTTCAATAACATTAGTATAATAATCGTTGCCCTCTATCGGCCAGTTAATCATATACTTATTGTTTGGCAACTTGCCATAGGTAATCATTGAATCGCAAGTCAATAATCGTTTTGCCTCTTTGGGTTGAATACAGTTCTGAGATTTACAGCTGCAAAAAAATGGAGATGAATCATACTCTTCCGGCTTCGGTATTGTTTTATCTATTCCTTTGCCATAATCCTTCAAAATAGCCACATAAGTGAGATCTTGAACAATATCGTTTGCTTTATCAGGAGCAATATCTTCTCCACTCACCGACTTAGCGTCCATTCCAATATCGTACTTCACACCACACGCCTTAGCTACATCACCCAATTCAGTAGCATCAATCAACACTTTAGCAATAATAATCCGCTTTTCCCCGTTTTTCAATATCGCTACACTCCATCCATTTTTTGTTTTTTGAGCCGATACGAAGGAACTACCTAGCCAAACCTGTGCTTTTGACTCATGCTTTACCATATTTTTTAAGATAGATGCTGCCACTGACGGTTCAAACAATACATGACTCACCCATCCCGAATCTATTACTTTAGCACTTCCATAATGCACAATCAAACTATCCCTAAATTCGCCCCATAAGCCTGACGGGAGATTATTATTTCCATCAATTGCACTTACTCCGGCAGAGGTTAACATTCCCCCCAGCCACGACGATTCTTCAATCAATAATGTATTTGCACCTAAACGTGCTGATTGAACAGTTGCCATTGTACCACTTGCTCCACCACCAATTACAAGCACATCAATTTGGGATAATGATGCACAATTGGCAACAAAAGCAAGGTTAAGGCAAACCAAAACGCTGCAGGTTTTTTTAATAATATTCAATTGGAGTCGAAGCATTATATTACAGTCTGTTTAATGGCTGTTTCATATTTCTCATCTTTAGACAATTCCAAACTTTCTAATGTTTTCCAACATTGATATAGTCCTCTGGGAACATGGAAACAGCCTTTCCACTTTCCGCCTTTCAAAGGTAATAAAACTTCGCCTTGACGGTTTAGATAACCGAACCATTCGGAATACTGCTCATCTTTGAAATGCGACCAAGTATATTCATGTACTTTTTCAAACCAATGAAGGCATTCGGGCGAACCTGTAAGTTGATACCCTTTGAGCATCGAAATTAAGGTTTCAACATGTACCCACCACAGTTTTTGATCAAACTCCAATTGTTGGGTAGGAGCTCCTTTACGGTCTTTGAAATAATAGATTCCTCCATATTTTTCATCCCATCCATATTCCACCATCTGTACTGCAATTTTAGCAGCCTTTTCAATAAGTGCTGGACGATGTAACCGTTCCCCCAAATCCATTATAAACCACATAGCTTCAATGGCATGTCCCGGATTAATCAATCGACCCTCAAAGGTGTCAGATAGTTCTTCGGTGTCAGCAGAGACATTTTCCACTATCAATCCCAGTTCAGGACGATAGAAGACTCCCATCACCTCATGAATACAGCTATCAATAGTTTCTTGCATAAATTCTTTGTCAAGCAGATGTTCAATTTCCAATGCCAGATTACAGAGAATCATCGGTAAGGCAAAGTTTTTGAGATTTCTGGTTCCGGGAAAAGATTTATCCCATTGTCCTTTGGGATTATTTAATTTAGAGAGAATAATATCAAATGTCTTTTTGGCAATTTCGGCATACTCCTGATTTCCGGTGGCTTTACTCAATTGTCCAAACGCCATTGAAGCAAAAGTGTAAGAAAAAATATTGTAAGGTTGCACCAATGGTTTGCCTTCTCTTGTCAATGAGAAATACCAATTCAGGTTACCATCGTGGCCAAATTTTTTCAGAAATTCTCCACCCTGACGCGCACACTCAAGCCATTCAGGATTTTTTTCCACATTATTATACATCATAGAAAATAGCCAGACTTCTCTCCCTTGCAACCATATAAACTTATCGGTATCAAATACGTTGCCGGCTCTGTCAAGGCATGTGAAATATCCACCATACTGTTTGTCTTGTGATTTTTCCAACCAAAAAGGAAGTACATTTTCCAGCAGCTCCTTTTTATACTGCTGCCCCAATAGGTTAAAGTTATTGATACTCATTTTGCGTGAAATTTACATTGATACCATCAGAAATATTAAATACTAATATATCTCAGATTGTTTATTTTGCTTAGTCTTATATTCATTATGCAATTCCGTCTCAAATCTATGATTCAATGAAGAACATCATTAAACATCTACCAAAATAGGTCCCTTATTAAAATAACAATTTATTATCGGCACAAAGATAAATAAATTATTTTATTATATGCAAGCATTATACTGATTTATTTGTTAAACTGAGTGTTAAATCTTTGAATGGCAAAACACATAATACCAATATGTTGAATATCAAATATTTATTGAGATAAAGAGTTTTGAAATAAATCACATCTGCTTAAAATTCACACAAAAAATCAAGTTAAACGTTATGGAAAAACCACAACACAGCATATTGATAACCAAAAGATCCGCACTTTTTCTTATCAATACAAACAGTTGTATATACGAACTCTATCTCATGATAAAAAAAGCTTTCGATTTTGCTCAAATGCACGATAGAATGGTTAAAACAAATGCTTTAAAAATACGGAATTTTAAAATAAGCCATCACTTGAATAATCCTAAAAATCTACTTATATAGCATATTCTGCTTGATATTTAAAAAAAACTGTATCTTTGCTGGATAAGTATTAAAAATCAACAGCTTTATTAAACTATAGTTTACGGGTTATATGTCTGCCATTTTTGTAATCAATATTTTGCTGTATTTAACACGCAAATATGTTTCAAAAAATCTTTCAACATACAATTATATATCTATATATAAAGAAGTTAATTACATTATTACATAGACTAAAGTTCAACTCTTTATTTGCAAATATAAATACGAAATCTTTTGATGAATATTCTGATATAGATTGCCGATAAGATTACAACCTTACAAAAAATACATCTTACAATAAAATAATTTATAAATGCACCGACATTTAATAATATGGTTATGATAAAAAGCTTTATTTCCGAATTGGAATCCGGGAGCAAAAATGCGCTCTACAAAAAAACAATCATAAGCACCTTTATCTCTATGGGAGATTTATCTATATCCGACATTGCAAAAGAGATGGATATGAGTGTGCCTACCATCACAAAACTCATTGGGGAATTGATTGAAGAAGGCTATGTGTTTGATTTTGGTAAACAGGAAACCAGTGGTGGACGACGACCCAATATCTATGGACTAAATCCCGAAGCGTGTTACTTTGTAGGAGTGGACATACGCCGTTTCAGGGTCAATATTGCACTTACCAACTTCAAAGGTGAAGTGATAAAAATAAAGCGCGACATACCCTTTTATTTGGAACACACACCTCATAGCCTCGACCAACTATGCCATATTATCTCTTCTTTTATTGACAAGGTGACTGTTCCTAAAGAAAAAATAATGAATGTGGCTATTAATATTTCCGGGCGGGTCAATTCTGAATCGGGATATAGCTACAGCTTTTTCTATTTCGATGAAAAACCTATGGCACTGACCATTGAAGAGAGAATTGGATATACTGTCAGTATCGACAACGATTCGCGTGCGATGGCTTATGGTGAATATACATGCGCCACTAACGGCGAAAAACACCTACTCTTTGTCAATATAAGTTGGGGACTGGGGTTGGGAATGATAGTGAATGGGCAACTCTATTACGGAAAATCCGGTTTTTCGGGCGAATTCGGTCATTACCACGCAGCCGACAATGAAATTCTTTGCCATTGTGGAAAAAAAGGATGTCTTGAAACAGAAGCATCGGGACAGGCAATATATAGGATGATGAAAGAAAAAGTTGCCAATGGTAGCACAACAAGTTTGGCAAATAAATTTGAGAAAGGTGCAGTAACAATGGAAGATATAGTGGCTGCTACTCTTCACGATGATGTGCTGGCAATAGAGATGGTTGAGCATGTAGGCTCCACTTTGGGAAAACATATTGCGGGCTTAATCAATATTTTTAATCCCGAACTTGTGGTAATCGGCGGTGGGTTGTCGATGGTGGGCGATTACCTGCTATTACCCATTCGCTCTGCCATACGCAAGTATTCTCTCAGTTTAGTCAACAAAGATACAGTGGTGCGGATCACTAAGCTTGGCGATGATGTAGGCGTAATGGGAGCTTGTATGCTGGCTCGAAGCAAAATGCTCAAGTTGCTGTAATTTATATCTTTTACAACTACGCTTGCAACAAGTATTGGTAGAGCCGACAGGCACTATTGCTTTTCCTCCTCAGTTTTTCACTGGAAATTTGGACAATTTCCAAACGAATAAAATGTCGCTATTTAATACCAATCTATTACAATAAAGCTTATACTAACTTCAGTATAGGCTTTATTTTTACCCATAAAATCACTATATGAAATTTTCTATGTATTTTTGTATTTATTTACTTTTATCAGTCTCTCTACGAGCTAATATGATCTATAGTAACGACTAATATTCTCAAAACAGGCAGAACTATATAAACCTTCAAATTAAGATTTGAGCTATATCGTTAGGCAAGTAACAACTAAAACTATGTTTGAACAGACCTTTAAAAATATCGACGATATATTGCACAAAGATGCAGGATGTGGCAGTGAGTTGGATTATGTGGAGCAATCGTCGTGGATATTATTCCTGAAGTATTTGGATGATTTCGAAAAAGCACGTGAGCTGGAAGCCCTGCTCAAAAGCGAAACCTACCTGCCTATTATTGACGCTGAATACCGCTGGGAAACATGGGCAGCTCCAAAAACGCCTGACGGAAAACAAGACCATAATCGCGCTCAATCGGGCGACGACCTGATCGATTTTGTCAACATACAACTTTTCCCTTACCTACGTAAATTCAAAAACGAAGAAACTTCCGCTTTTACCATCGAATACAAAATTGGTGAGATATTCGGCGAATTGCGCAACCGTGTTTCCAGCGGTTACAACCTCCGCGAAGTACTGTGGATGGTGGACGAACTGAAATTTCAGACCAGCAAGGAAAAACACGAACTCAGTCACCTCTACGAAAGCCGCATTCACCGTATGGGTAGTGCCGGACGCAACGGAGGCGAATACTACACGCCTCGTCCACTGATTCGCACCATTGTAAAAGTAATTAACCCCGAAATTGGGAACACGGTGTACGATGCGGCTTGTGGTAGTGCAGGATTCCTCTGCGAAGCTTTTGGCTACATGAAAAAACACGCCAAAGGAGTGCCCGAAATGGAAACCCTGCAACGAAACACCTTCTACGGAAAGGAAAAGAAAGGACTGGCCTACATCATTGGCATTATGAACATGATATTGCACGGCATCGAAGCGCCCAATATCACCCACACCAATACGCTGGCCGAGAACCTGGCCGAAGTACAGGAACGCGACCGCTACGACATTGTATTGGCCAATCCGCCTTTTGGCGGCAAGGAGCGCGACGAGGTGCAGCAAAACTTCCCCATACGCACAGGCGAAACGGCTTACCTCTTTCTGCAGCACTTTATCAAGTACCTGCGGGCAGGAGGACGTGCGGGTATTGTCATTAAAAACACCTTTCTGAGCAACTCCGACAATGCTTCGGTGGCACTGCGCCGCAAATTGCTCGAAGAATGTAATCTCTATGCAATTCTCGACTTACCGGGTGGCGTGTTTACCGGTGCGGGTGTAAAAACCGTGGTGCTCTTCTTCGAAAAAGGACAACCCACCGAAAAGGTGTGGTACTACCAGCTAAACCTCGACCGCAACATTGGCAAAAACACACCGCTGAGCGAAAAAGACCTGGCTGAATTCGTAGAATTCCAAAAAACAAACAAAGAGAGCGAAAATTCCTGGTCAATTAATGTAGAGCCGCATGGCAATGCGGCTCATGGCAATGCGGCTCAAGGCAATACGGCTCAAAATGTACAGACGCATGGCAATGCGTCTCTACTTACATATGACCTTTCTGCCAAAAACCCCAACCGCAAGGAAGAAGCCGCACTCCGCACCCCCACTGATATTGCTGCCGAAATGCAGGAAATCAACGAAGAAAACACCTTGTTACTGAACGATATTTTAAGCCTGTTGCAATGAAAGAGGGATGGGAAATAAAGAAATTAGTGGAGGTTTGCGAAATCGTAAACGGAGGTACACCCGATACAAAAATTAAAGAGTTTTGGGATGGTGATAATCTCTGGATTACTCCAAAAGATATGGGCAAATTGAATTCTATATATGTAAATGATACGGAAAGGAAAATTACATTTGAAGGCTTAAAAAATTCTTCTGCTAAGCTATTACCAGAAAACTCAGTGATTCTTTCTTCAAGAGCTCCTATAGGTCATTTGGCTATAAATAATCATCCAATTTCAACTAACCAAGGTTGTAAAGGGCTGATTCCAAAAACAGATTTAAACACTTTATTTCTTTATTATTTTTTAAAGAATTCTGTAAAATTACTCAATGATTTAGGTAGTGGTACAACATTTAAAGAATTGTCAGGTTCAAAATTAGGAACTATTGAAATTCCTCTTCCACCTCTTCCCGAGCAACAACGTATCGTCCAGCTACTCGATGAAGCCTTTGAAAAAATTGAAACGTTAAAAGCCAATGCCGAACATAATCTGCAAAATGCAAAAGAACTGTTTCAAAGTGCATTGACAGAAGAATTAAAGCCGAAAGAGGGATGGGAAGAAAGGAAACTAAATGAAATTACCACAGTAAAAGATGGTACACATGATAGTCCAAGATATATTGAAAATGGAATCCCATTTGTAACTCAAAAGAATATCAAACAAGATGGGCTAACACTTTCAGATACAAAATTCATCACAGAAACAGATCATGAAAAATTTTATAAAAGGTCTGATGTAACTTATGGTGATATTCTAATTTCGATGATAGGTGCAAACAGAGGTATGGCTGCAATAGTTGATGATAAAAGGGTTTTCAGTATTAAAAATGTAGGATTAATAAAGGCAAGCGAAAGCATAAATCAGAATTTTCTCTTATTTTTTCTGAAATCATCAATTGCAATGAATTATGTTTTGGAGATGTCAAATGGTGGTGCACAGGAATTTATTGGATTAACTGCGTTACGGAGTTTTCCTATTCCACTACCTACATTACCCGAACAACAAACGATAGTCGAACATCTCGATGCCTTGTCAGCCCGTTGCAAGACCTTAGAAACCAATTATCAAAAAACCATCGCCCAATGCGACGAAATGAAAAAAGCCGTATTGGCAAAAGCATTTAACGGGGAGCTGTAGAATTAGCATCCCGTAGGGATTCAATGTGCATATGGAACATTCCGACTTGACGGAAACCCCCGGTGGAGTTTACGGAACTGGGGGTATAAAATCCCGTAGGGATTCACTGTACATAACCCCCAGATTCATCTGGGGGATAAGAGAAACAAAAACAACAATACTCCGTAGGAGTAACCTATGCATAACCCCCGGATTTATCCGGGGGTCAAACAAGACTAAGACAACCCAACCCCAGCGGGGTTGACCAACAAGAGACAAGCTATGAACGAATCTCAAACCCGACTCGACAAAATCGACCCAAAGCTTAAGCTTTCAGGTTGGAACGTGACCGACGATAGCCGTATCATCACCGAATACGTCATCGCAAAAGGAAAAATCAGCCAATCGGAAAAACCCAAAATCCTCAAAGCCGATTACATCCTCAGCTACAAAGGCGTAAAACTCGCCATTGTCGAAGCTAAAAGCGATGAACAAGTAGTTGGAGAAGGCGTGATGCAAGCCAAGCTCTATGCACAGATGATGCATATCCGCTACACGTATGCCACCAACGGTGATGAGATATATGAGATAGATAGGAAAACGGGCACAGAAGGACTAGTTGCCCACTTCCCAACTCCCGACGAACTCTGGAATCGCACCTTTGGCGATGTCAACCACTGGCGTGATGCCTTTTTTGCAGAACCTTTTTATATCGACGATAACAAAAAACCACGGTATTATCAGGAACTGGCCGTCAACCGCGCACTCGAAGCCATTGCTGCCGGAAAGCCGCGTATATTGCTGACATTGGCCACCGGAACCGGTAAAACGTTTATTGCTTTTCAGATTGCATGGAAACTGTTTCACACCCGCTGGAACATCAATAAATCTGATTTGCGTCCCCGCATTCTCTTCCTGGCCGACCGGAATATTCTGGCCAATCAGGCAACAAATGATTTTGGCGGATTTTCTAAAATGGACGAAAATACCATAGCACGTATCAGCCCTAAAAGCATTAAGAAAAAAGGTGGACGTGTTCCCAAAAATGCAGCTGTCTTTTTTACCATCTTCCAGACATTCGATTCGGGAGAAACAGAACCGCATTTCGGTCAGTATCCGCCCGACTTCTTCGACCTGATAATTATCGACGAATGCCACCGTGGTGGAGCAAACGACGAAGGCCGGTGGCGCCGTATCATGGAATATTTTGCACCAGCCGTGCAACTTGGTCTTACTGCCACACCTCGCCGCGATGTCAATGCTGATACCTACGAGTATTTCGGCAAGCCGGTATACGAATACTCGCTCAAAGAAGGCATCAACGACGGTTATCTCACACCTTTCCGACATGTGGTATTGCAAAGCAATATCGACAATTACGTGTATCAACCCACCGACACCATTGTGGATGGCGATATAGACGAAGTAGAAAAACTCGTAAAAGGGAAGACTTATGTTGAAACTGATTTTTATCAGGGTAAAATTGAAATAAAACAACGTGACGAAGCTCGGGTAAAAGAGTTTATGAAGAATATGGGCAAGACAGAGAAAACGCTCATATTCTGCTATACACAAGCCCACGCAGCAGCAATCAGGGATTTAATTAACCAGCAAAAGAAAGTAAATAACGCTTTGTATTGTGTTCGGGTAACCGCTAACGATGGTGAACAGGGAGAAAACTATCTCAAAGAATTTCAGGACAACGAAAAAACGATACCAACCATACTCACCACTTCACAGAAACTCTCAACAGGAGTTGATGCGCTCAATGTGCGTAATATCGTTCTACTCCGCCCAATCAATTCAATGATTGAGTTTAAACAGATTATAGGACGTGGTACCCGGTGCTTTGATGGTAAATTTTATTTTACGATATACGATTTTGTTGAGGCTTATAAGAAGTTTGCTGACCCGGCATGGGATGGGCTTCCTGTTTGTAGCAAGTGTGGTGAAGACCCTTGCACTTGCGAAAAAAAACCTCAACCTTATCCTTGCCCTGAATGTGGTGAAATTCCTTGCGTCTGCGAGACTACTACTGAACCGTGTCCTGTGTGTGGTCAAGACCCTTGTACTTGTCCAAAACAAACTGAGCCATGTCCGAAATGTGGAAACCTGCCTTGCACCTGCGAGAAAAAACGAATATTGAAAGTCAACCTTTCCGACGGTCGCACCCGACAAATACAACATATAAAGACCGATTTCTTTTGGGATGCTGATGGAAAACCCATTTCAGCACAAGACTTTCTGGAAAAAATGTTTGGTCAGTTACCCGACTTTTTCAGCGATGAAGAAGAACTCCGCAAAACATGGTCAGACCCATACACCCGCAAAGTGTTACTGGGGAAAATGGCCGATGTAGGTTACGACGACGAAGTGTTGAAGAAAGTACAAACCATTATTAATGCCGAAAACAGCGACTTGTACGATGTGTTGGAATACATAGCTTTTGCCAAAGAACCTGTTGAACGGGCACATCGTGCCGGCAATGCTCAAAGCCATATCTATGTTGGTCTCAACGACCGCCAGAAAGAGTTTGTCAACTTCGTTCTTGCCAAATACATTGAGTCCGGCGTCAGCGAACTGTCCATTGATAACCTCCCCGAACTGCTCAAATTCAAATACGGCACAGCTATGGACGGAATCCGTGAATTGGGCGACATTCAGATTACTCAAAACACCTTTGTTGGTTTCCAGAAGTATCTATACGGGGCATAAATTTCTTGATATTTAGTTGTCTATTATATAAGCAAATATGTTTTTGAACCCAAATTACCCCTGCTGGCGCACATTTGTAAAGAGTGCCAATACAAAGTTGTCCAGTTGGTTTTATAGCTTGGCTTGCCAGGAACCAACAGTCATTGACCAATGTGAAATTAATCCACGCCATCTGGCTGATTATTGAAATCTTCCGATTCTTGTGACTGTTTTTTGAAATAAGTATTTCTTCAAACGTAAAATAAAACAAATGAAAGTATTACGCTGGATATGGAGCTATCTGAAAGACTGGAAAAATATATTATCTCACTCAATCATAGGAATTTCTATCCTTTTAATTGCCCTCTTTTTGCCTGTAAAACCGATTTATAGAATCATCATTTTAATTCTTGTAGTGGTCTTTAATGTGACAAGAATGAAACTGGCAAAAAGAAAAGTCAGTAGTAATAAAAAATAGTGAATAGTGAGAATGAATGGCTAACTAAAGGGTTAATCTAATTGATAAACGACAAATCTATTAGCTTTGCAAGTTGAATAAAGATAAAAGCACATTAAAAGCAGATGGTTTTAATGTGCTTTTATTCTAAAACGTCAAAATCACGTCAAAAGTAGAAAATAAAAAATGCTAAAAATCTAATTAATAGATTTATAGCATCTTACAATGGTGATTCGGTTGGGATTCGAACCCAAGACCCACAGCTTAGAAGGCTGTTGCTCTATCCAACTGAGCTACCGAACCTGATTTCTTTTGGAGGTGCAAAATAAGCGATTTTTTGCGACATACACAAGTGCCGGAAGCTTTCTTTTTCACTAATCGTGCTTACCACTTCTTCAACTCGGCGTAAAGCCGTTGTACCGGCAGCCCCATCACGTTGTAGAACGAGCCGTTGATGTGCTCCACCGCCACATAGCCAATCCACTCCTGCACCCCATACGAGCCTGCCTTATCCATCGGACGGTACTTTTCGACGTAGTACTCAATCTCTGCATCGGTAAGGGCAGCAAAGCGCACCACTGTGTCCACCACAAAAGCCACCTGTTTCTGCATCGATTGCAGACAAACTCCGGTGTATACCGTATGCTCCCGTCCGGCCAACTGTCTGAGTATCCGCTTGGCATCGACAGCATCCACCGGCTTTTCCAATACGTTGTTTTCGCACCATACAATCGTATCGGCAGTGATTAGCAAGGTGTTATCGGTAAGGATATGCTTATAAGCCAACGCCTTTTGTTTTGCCAGATAGAGCGGAATTTCTGCACCGATGAGCGTATCGGGATAATTCTCCTCAAGTCCCGGAATCACATTGACCGTAAACGGAATATCGAGACCGGCAAGCAACTCCTGCCTGCGTGGCGATTGAGAAGCTAATATAAGCTGAAAATCAGATAAATTGGAGAGCATTTATTAATAGCGTTTATCGTTTAGTACTCAGTTAATAATTCATCCCTATTTACTGAATACTCCGGCTATGCCGTAGTGGTTATTATAAACAGGTCAAAAAGCGGGAATCCGTATGTTTTGGCTTGTAAAAAATAAAACACAAAACTGTAGCAAATCCCGATTATCATGATAAATTTCAAGAATGTAGCTGCCTGATGAAAATCACTTTTTGCTTTTGCCCTGAGAATAAGATAAATAAAATAGAGAAAAGGAAGAATAATGCCGATGATATAATAACGCAAAGTCAGTGAATCGTCGGCAAAATGAATTTTTGATACATAAAAAGCAGCTGCACCCAAAGTGAGCAAAACCAATCCATACACGACAAATTTCACCCGTTGCACTCCCCACACCACAGCCATTGTCCGGCATTCCAATTCGCGGTCGCCCTCCACATCTTCGAGGTCTTTCACTATTTCGCGAATAAGCGTCACCAAAAAAGCAAACCAAGCGAACCCTCCTACCCAGGTATAAATGGTAGGCGCTATCGGTGTAAAATCAAGTAGTTCGCCATAGTGCTTTTTCAAGAAAGCCACTTCCAGAAACCCGACAATAAAAGGAACCAAGCCCGTGGCAAGCGCCACAATCAGGTTTCCGACCAAAAACTGGCGTTTGTAGCTTGATGAATAGAACCACAACATGCCCGTGAGTCCAAGAAACAGGAAGCCCAGTGTAACGCTTTTTGCATAAAAAGCGATGCCAATGCCAATCAATGCCCCAACACCCGTGAGGGCTTGATAAAGCCACATTGCTGCCTTTTTCGACACGCTTTTGCCCACAATTACCCTATCGGGACGATTGATATCATCAATCCGGGTATCAAAGTAATCGTTGACCACATATCCTCCGGCAGCAATCAGCACACTGGCAATTACCAATAGCCAAAAATACAAATCGGGCGTGGCAGGCGCCACATGAAAAGGCAGCAACAAGGGTCGGATGATGCAGGTGTGCATCGCCCATTGCAATAATACGATAATGATAAGATTCTTATAACGAATCAGTTGAAAATAATTGCGCATAGTAATTATTGTCAATATTATTCTTTTATTTCTTCAAAATCGACATATTCGCCTTCATCTTTTGTAAACACTTTGCCTCCACTATTCGTGGCTGAAGATGCTGTTTCACTACTATTTGCAGGACGATTTTTTCGTCCAAAGGAGAAAATCCTGACAAAAAAGTTCAATACACTTCCTACAATGGCCAATGCCAGAAACAGGAAAACTAAGAGTATAAATAAGAAAAATCCCATGGGATAATAACCATCATTTAATTAAAAACAAACGAAGCAGATCAGAGAATTATCTCCTCATCTTCGATTTCTTCAATATTTTCATCCGATGCGGGATGAACCACCACGTTATCCGGCAAACGGTGCGACAGGGTCATTACCCTATTTGCCTCATCATTCAGCTCATCCCAAAGCAAATCTTTGAGTTGCGAAATATTGTAACCACTTACTGCCGAAATAAATATATGCTTAATTTCCGGCAATTCCTTCTCAATAGCTTCCATCAGCTCTTCATCAAGCATATCCGATTTTGTAATTGCTAAAACCCTCTGTTTGTCAAGCAATTCCGGATTAAACTCTTTCAGTTCATTGAGCAAAATGTGGTATTCAACAGCAATATCTTTAGAGTCGGCAGGAATCATAAACAACAAAATTGCATTCCGCTCAATATGTCGTAAGAATCGCAATCCAAGCCCCTTACCTTCGTGTGCACCCTCAATAATTCCGGGTATATCGGCCATCACAAACGATTGATTGTCATGATAGGGAACAATTCCAAGATTAGGCACCAAAGTGGTAAAAGGATAGTTTGCAATCTCGGGTTTTGCCGAAGAAACAGTCGCCAAAAGCGTCGATTTTCCTGCATTGGGGAAACCTACCAAACCTACATCGGCAAGCACTTTCAGTTCAAGAATCACGGCACGCTCTACTCTATCCTCACCCGGTTGCGAAAAACGTGGTGTTTGGTTAGTGGCAGTACGAAAATGCCAGTTTCCCTGACCACCCCTACCACCACTTAGTAAAATTACCTCTTGACCATCTTCAGTTACATCGCAGATAAATTCACCTGTCTCGGCATCGTGCGCTACGGTACCGCAGGGCACCTCAATAATCTGATCTTCACCATCTTTTCCAAAACTCCGGCTTCCACTACCGCCACCACCATCAGTTGCAAAAATATGACGGGCATATTTGAGGTGAATCAGAGTCCAGTAATTTTTCTTAGCGCGCATAATGACGTGGCCGCCTCTACCCCCATCGCCCCCGTCGGGTCCACCTTTTTCGATGAACTTTTCGCGGTGAAAGTGGGTAGAACCCGCGCCGCCTTTTCCTGAGCGACAAAATATTTTTACGTAATCAACAAAATTTGTTTCAGCCATTTTTTTAATTTCAAGATTTAGCTAACGCTGATGTAAAATTCAAGAAATGGGATACATCAATACCCCCGAAATTATCTACGCCAGGCTCTTTCATCCTCTTCCTCTTCGCGATACACGCGTTCAAGACGCACTTCTACGGCATTCTTATGTGCCATTAACTGTTCGTTTTCGGCCATAATTTCAATGGCATTGCTAAGCATCGACAATCCTTCGCGCGACAACTCCTGAAACGAAATTTTCTTTGTGAAACTATCTAAACATACTCCGCTATAGGCTTTTACATTCCCATTTGTGGGCAAAGTATGATTGGTGCCCGAGGCATAATCGCCGGCGCTTTCTGGACTATAATCGCCCAAAAAGACAGACCCTGCATTGATAATATTCTCAGCCACCACGGTGTAGTTTTTGGTCATAATAATCAAATGCTCAGGAGCATATTCATTTACACAATCAATTGCATCTTCAATTTTTGGTATGAATATAATTCTACTGTGCTCCAATGCTTTTTGTGCTAAATCCTTCCGCGGGAGTAATTCCAATTGCTTTTCAACTTCTTCCAACACCAAAGGAATGATGTCCTCATCGGTAGTTATCAGTATCGACTGGCTATCTACTCCATGTTCGGCTTGCGACAGTAAATCGGCAGCAATATAGCGAGGATGAGCAGAGCCATCGGCAATAATTGCCACCTCTGACGGGCCGGCAGGCATGTCAATAGCTGCATCTCTCAGGCTTACCAATTGTTTGGCAGCGGTTACATATTGATTGCCCGGGCCGAAAATCTTATAAACTTTGGGTACACTTCCTGTACCGTAAGCCATAGCTGCAATAGCCTGAGCACCACCTATTTTGAATATTTTTGTTACTCCGCACAGATGTGCCGCATAAAGCACTGCCGGATGCACATTGCCTTCTGTATTGGGTGGAGTACAAAGCACAACCTCATCACAACCTGCAATTTGCGCAGGAATGGCCAGCATCAACACGGTAGAGAACAGGGGTGCTGTTCCTCCCGGGATATACAAGCCCACTTTTTGAATTGGAACCCTTTTTTGCCAACAGCGCACCTCGGGAATCACATTCATATAGGGCAATTCGCACTCTTGTGCCTGATGAAATTTTTCGATATTCCGTTTGGCCTGCGAGATTGCTTCTTTCAATAAATGAGGAACTTGCGAAGCAGATTGTGCAATTTCATCGTCAGATACCTGTAAAGCTGACAACGAAACTTTATCGAATTTTAGTTCATAATCGCGAAGCGCACTATCCCCATTTTGACGTACATTGTCCAAAACAGCACGCACGGTATCCAATAGGCTTGATGTGTCTATTTCAGGACGTTTGAGCAGTTCTGCCCATTCCTTACGCGTGGGATTCTTTATAATTTGCATGGTTTTGTTTTTATCTGAAAGTGAACAAAAGCGTTTCACTTACATAATCATTTTTTCTATCGGCATCACCAGAATACCTTCTGCACCAAGTGCTTTAAGCTTCCCGATAATTTCCCAAAAACGTTTTTCGTAAAGCACCGAATGTACAGAACTCCAACCCTCTTTTGCCAAAGGCATGATTGTGGGACTTTTAATACCGGGGAATACATCGATAATCCTATCTAATTGCTCGTTAGGGGCATTCAGCATTATATATTTCTTTCCATCGGCAGCTTGTACGGCATCAACGCGGAACATCAGTTCATTCAGAATTTCGCGTTTTTCGTCCGAAAGTCCGGGAGTGCTAATCAACACAGCTTCCGACTTCATCAGCACTTCCACTTCTTTCAAATGATTGCTAACCAATGTACTACCCGAGCTAACAATATCGAAAATAGCATCCGATAGTCCAATACCTGGAGCAATTTCTACCGAACCGGTAATGACGTGAGTATGAGCCGTAATACCTTGTTGTCTGAAATATGTGTTGAGAATATGCGGATACGAGGTAGCAATTTTCTTCCCTTCAAACCACTGAATATCTTTGTATTCAGCTTCTTTGGGTATAGCCAGCGAGAGACGACACTTGCTGAAACCAAGACGTTTTTCAATATTTGCATGTTCGTTGCGCTCCACAAACTCGTTTTCGCCCACAATTCCGATATCGGCCACACTATCGGCTACCGATTGGGGAATGTCGTCATCGCGCAAAAACAGCACTTCGACCGGAAAATTGGTGGACGCAATAAGCAAAGTGCGCTTGGCACTGCTAAGTTTAATGCCTATTTCGGCAAACAATTGCATGGAGTTTTCGTACAAACGTCCTTTCGACTGGACAGCTATTCGTAACATACTGGAATAGAATTTGTTTATGTTATTTCAAAAAATATTTCTCTAATTTTCTCAAGCATGATGAACAAAAAAGGCTTACCGACAGACGGCAAGCCACAAATATCAGGTACAACATCCTATTTGCCCACCGCTGATTAGCAGGTCATTGATGATGATACGATAAAAAATTGATTGTCAAGTTCATCTTGCCTCCAAATTGAGTGCAAAAGTACGAAATAAATGCCGTTTGTCGTTGCAATATATCCCAAAATATCAAAATTCGGTACAATATAATTAGGAAACAACAATTTAAGCCTCAAAACTTAAAGCGAATCATGGCTCGCGCATCTGTTTTATGATTGCCCTGAATGGCTTCTAAACCCGAGCTTATTACATTGGTGTCCGCATAATATATTTGTGCGATTTTAAACCACAATGAGAATTTACGGCTTATATTCCATTGACAATTAAAATAATAGCGGCTTCCTTTGCCATACATCATTGGAACTGAAAAGGCATAGAGTACATCCTTTTCGTAACTGTAGAAGCGGTTTTCGTAGTTTACCGCATCAAACAACTCATAGCGAATATCAAAGGAGAGGGGAATTTTGCGGAAAGAGTACGACAACTCTTGCGACACAAAAGAACCAAAGCTTGGTTTTGAAATTTCATCTGTCGTGCGGTTTACCTCCACAATATTTTTCAGTGAAAACTGTTCGTTGAGGGTAAAAGTGAGATAATAACGCAGCGAAGCTTTGTCGTATTTTCCTGTATAATTGGTAATCGCACCTGCGGCCAAATCTTTTTCCTTTTGTTCGTATCGAAACCGCCAGTACATTTCCACCTTACGCGATGGCATAAAATTGGCAGTGAACAATAAATCGTAACCGTCAGTTGGGCGACTTACCGAATAGTTTAACCATGGAAAAGAGTAACTATCGGCATAAGCTGTAAGCTTCCACTTGCGCATCGGGTGCACTTCCACTCCAAAATATAAACCCTCTTCACTATTCACACGCGATCCTTCCGAGAAAGCATTGGCCAATAAAACATCGTATTTATTTGAATAATAACGATATAAGGCTACAAAACTTACGGTTGAAATCGGGCTTAGGGTCATGCCGTTGAGGGTAGCAATTCCCCCCTTATCCTGAGTGGCAGTTTCTCCGAAAAAATTGAATTTCTTCCAACGGTAACGATAATTCACACCCGCTACCAACTGATGATTTCCATTGAAATAGAACATATTGTCAGGACGGGGTGTAGGCTCCAGAGCACGGCTCAGGCGTGTATCCACAACCGTCATCCCTATTCGCATATTTGACAAGCGATAATTGAGATTTACTCCCATCACTTGCATCCAGATTGTGCTTTTATGATCTAAATCGCCCACTGTTCGATGCAGTCCATCGGTTTTGATATAGGAAAAACTGCTGCCGGTTGAATCTCCGTCAATATAGCGAAAAGAGTAGAAAGCAGAAGCCTCCAGATTGCCAAATTTCAACGTGGTACCAATACCGCGCATATAATTATATTCGTTTGTGGACGAAGATTTACTAATGCCTGCATTGTGAGGTTGCACATTCATCACATCGCCCGACTTGCTGTAAGTGAGTTCGGGATGAATCACTAAACCTTCGCCAAAATTCGCCTTAAAATTGCCGACAACCAGCGACTTAAATACACCCACGTTGGTCAGTTGCAGATAGGCAGAATAGTAATCGAACCCTTTGTGGTACCGTCCCCACAACTCCTCTCCGGGGTCTTTTTCTCCTACCAAACCCGCCTCAATCCTATCTTTATAGCGAAAATTATACTTTAATGATTGGTAAAAAGGGTCGCCGACATATTTTTTGTCATTTTGAATTGCGGTTGCATCGTCATCGGTTTTTGCATATCCTTTTTTCTGTTCCAACGTGTGGTCAACACGCATAAGCAATTCGTTTTTGCCATATTTCAATATTTTGCCCAACGATGGCAGAGGTTCCTGCTTTGTTCCTGCAGGGCCATTGGTGACAAAAGGCAATAGATTGCGAATAAGAAACATATCGAATCCTTCCACCAATTGCAGCTCGTAAATCGTCTGCATCGGACCATTTCTATAAAGATAATAGAGCAGATTCTCGACCTCCTGATCAGACAAGAACTGGAGTTTATCCAACTCCTCCTTTGTTGTATTGTTAAGATTTATAGGATTTTGAGCGAAGTAATTCAAATCTTCTTCCAAAGTGGTAAAGTCAATATCAGACTCGCCGTTAGTAGTCATTTGCTCGTAGATTCGAGCAATTACCTTTGATGTGTTGTTTTCTGTAGTTTGAGCGCTACAGGATAACGAAACACTTCCAAGCAAAAGGCTCAGCCACGCAAAATGGAAGAACAGGTTGATATGTTGCCTTTGACTCCGCATCTTGTACGGATTAAAAAACATAGCGTAATACGCCGATAGAAGTAATGCCTAAGGAAGGATGCCGTTCAAAATTGACATCAAAATTGAAGTTTTGCCATTTGACACCTGCACCCAAAGTGGGAATGAATGGTGCACCATAGCCACCAATACGTACTATGAATACCGAAACTGGCTGATATTCAAAGCCTGTTTTCCAGATAGGATCACTGCTGATTTCTTTATCCACCTGAGCTAACCACTTCAATTCATCAGTAAAGCGGTACATCACACCCAAACTGAATACAGAAGGAATATCACGGACAATATCTTGATACTGCACTTTTTGACGTGTCGGATTAAAGGCATTAAAACCTACAAAGAAGTCGGGAGTTACCTGCGAAAGTAATCCTATCTGAGCCAATACAGCACCTTTGCTTCCTACAGAGTTTGAGAAATTTACCGAATAGTAGTTAAACTGGACTCCGATAGTTAACCATTTATCGAATGTGCGGGCAAAAGTAATGCCTGCCAGTAGCTCCGAATAGTTTGAGTAACCGAAATGTGAAACTGCCACGCCCACATTCACCAATGAGGTGGGACACGCAAATGATATTGCCTGTGTAGATAACTCCTTCATCGAAAACCGATTTTCATATATGGCAGATGCCGACACCTTATTTTCGGAAGCAAGCAAGGCCGGATTGTGGAAAGCAAACCACTCTCCCTGCCTTGCCACGGAGGCATCACCTGCCGCAAAGGTAGAAGGAACAATGGTTGCTGTCTGAGCATTAAGCCCACTCACACAGCACCAAAAGGCTATATATAACACCCGTATTTTCACGCCTTAAAGATAATATATTTTTTGTATTTTCTCAAAATTACGAACAAATAAACAATCAAGATTTTTTGGCATGTTACAGACTCATTTTTACAGTACATTTTTCACCGTAAAATATGAATTCCACGAAAAAAAGAGAGATATTTATCTAAAATAGCAGCTTAAAACGGAATAAATATAGCATGAAAATCTAAATACAAAGAGAAAACAGGTGATTTATTACACCCTATATTTCCCTATTAAACAGCTGATTAAAAAGTAAAATGCGTTAATATCAGAAATATTATCAGAAAACACTTGTATAATGCGCCAAATTGGCTTACCTTTGCAACACTAAATCGCGGAGTAGAGCAGTTGGCAGCTCGTCAGGCTCATAACCTGGAGGCCGGTGGTTCGAGTCCATCCTCCGCAACCAGAAAAAGGAAACGACAAGCGTCATTTCCTTTTTTATTTTAAATCAAACCGATATTTTAAATCGGTGCTTACTTCTTCGAAGATATATTTTTTTGCACGAGCAGGCGATTCGCTAAAATGGGCAATTGAGCATAATATTGCAATTGCCTCTTCCCTACCCTCGCCGCCCATCTTTCTCAAAAACAGCGCTGCCGCACGATAAACAGGCATCTCACAGAGCAAAGTACTCTCCATAACCTCTTTTTGCAATTGTACCTTTATTTCATATGACAAACGGTCGCAGCAGAATGCTGCAGTAAAAAAACCAACGCTGCAAAGCCACTTATCAGACGAGCTACACCACTCGGCCACCTTGTGCGGGGCAAACGGTAAGCGCCCAAGCAGATTACGGCTAAGCTGCTCCGCCAACTCCACATTATGCACATCGGACAACCATTCGGCGGCCAATACCTCATCAAAACTTTCAACAGGTTGAATAAAAGAGGCGATCAGCATTGTTTCGCGAATTTGTTCATGCCACGATACCTGCGCTAACGCATGATTAGGCATTATCTTTGATGCCATTAGCTTGATTTCAGGAAGAGAGACCCCGAAATTTTTAGGATAAAGCACATCTCCCCTTTCCATACTTTCAACGGTTACTCCATTCATTTTTAAATAAATGAATTTTTTAATCGCCAACAATTGTTGTTGCACATCGGTGGAAAGATAGGTATAACTCTTTTGCATAACAATTTAATAATTATTTATCAATGAGATGTTTGTATTTCTTAGCAACTTTTTTCGTCAAAAACTTGCTCATAAGCAATATTTATAGTACTTTTGCACCTCAAATAAATGGTGGCTGTAGCTCAGTGGTAGAGTAGGGGATTGTGGTTCCCTTGGTCGTGGGTTCGAAACCCATCTGCCACCCCCACAAAAGAGTAGTCTGAAAAGACTGCTCTTTTTTTGTCTCAAATGAATAGAAAGTAACCCCAATTCCTCGTATTTCGGCTATAAACAGAAAACAGCTTGCAAAATGCAAACTGTTCTCTGTTTTTTCAATATACTCCGGCAAGCTTCATTATCCAATAAACTATTGCCGCTATCAATCCACTAATGGGGATGGTAATAATCCAGGCAATGAGAAGCTGTCGCGTAATGCCCCAGCGAACCGCACTGATGCGTTTGAGCATTCCTACTCCCATAATAGAACCGGCAATTGTGTGAGTGGTACTTACAGGTATACCTAAGCCTTGCGATACGCCATACAGGGTAATAGCACCTGCTGTTTCAGCAGCAATACCTTCAAAAGGAGTAACTTTTGTAATGCGGGTGCCCATTGTTTTGATAATACGCATACCACCCATCAAAGTTCCCAAGCCAATTACCGTATAGCAAGATATGGGTATCCATTCCGGCACATGATGAATATCGTGATGAGAAAGCCACCCCGGCACAGCAATACCGTGTTGCAGACAATAGGTATTATACACCGTCAAAGCAGCAATAATAATACCGATTACCTTTTGAGAGTCAGATCCACCGTGACCCAAACTCAGCGCAGCCGAAGTAACCAGTTGGAATCGCCGGAATATATGGTCGGCCTTATAGGAGTTAACCCGCTTAAAGAGATTGGTAATAATGACGGCAATAAACAGCCCTGTTATTATACCAATTATCGGAGCCAAAAAAATAAAGAGGACGGTTTTCCCAATTACCGTTGAATTGACTACGTTGAAATTCATTGCATGAGCAACGGCTGCTCCTGCAAACCCACCCATCAACGTATGAGAAGAGCTGGACGGAATGCCAAACCTCCATGTAATCAAGTTCCAAATGATTCCCGCAATCACACCGGATAATATTACAACCAGGTTGATTGTTTCAGGGTGGACGGTTTTTGACACTGTATCAGCCACTTTAAGGTCAAAAACCCAAAATGCAACAAAGTTGAAAAAAGCCGCCCAACAAACTGCCTGAAAAGGAGTTAGTACTTTTGTGGAGATGACCGTTGCAATGGAATTCGCGGCATCGTGAAATCCATTAATCATATCGAATATAAAACACGATATGATTATAATTATCAATAATGTCAGACTCATAAGTGATTATGCATATTTAATCATAATGTTTTCAATCACATCGCACACGTCTTCACATTTATCAGTCACCGTTTCTAGCTGATAATAAATATCTCGTTTTTTAATAATTTCAATCGGATTTTTTTCTTGTTCAAACAATCGTTCGATACCGGTGTATAAAAGATCGTCGGCATGATTTTCAATACTGTTCACACGCACAACGGCTTTCACAATTTTATCCATGTGTTTGAAATCGCGTAAACCCTGTACTGCAATATTCAACTCTTTTGCAGCTTGCAAA
>Ga0302272_1000069_pt1 | contig 56307 bp, 47 predicted proteins | sample III_Bog_N1_2_FD_198772 | JGI IMG/M metagenome (GOLD analysis project Ga0302272, IMG submission 198772) | Peat permafrost microbial communities from Stordalen Mire near Abisko, Sweden - III_Bog_N1_2 | ecosystem: Environmental > Terrestrial > Soil > Wetlands > Peat | place: Sweden: Abisko...
TTAAGATTACGGAATAATCAATAAAAATACTGATAATCAATGAATTACCCAAATGTTTTAACTCTTATTTTATATCTATTTTTCTTATTATCAGATACGTATTTCATTTTATAACTAACCATTGTATAATTAAAGGTACACAGAAGATCACACTGGGTTTGATTTCGGCAAATGCTTTTAATAATATCTTGGGTGAAGGGGTCTTTCCGATAAAGTGAATATGGCATCCCGCACAAGTGGAGGCCAGAAATTCGAATGCACATCCGTAAGCATGGGCTAACGGCAGAAAAGATATGATCCTGAACTCGGGAGCAATCAATTTCGACCGGAGTCCGAATGTGATATTCCCTGCCAGTGCGTTACCCGGGGTCATAACCCCTTTACTGAACCCGGTTGTCCCGGAAGTATAATTAATCGATACAATATCCCGGTTAGGCTTATCCACGTAACGGACGCAGTCACGATGGAAGCCGTCCGGGTATTTTTCGCCGAAAATCCGGTGGATCGTATCAAAATGGATAGCCGGCAGACTTATGACCGGGCGAATCAACTTGTCAGTCATTTCTCCTTCACTTTCCGGAAGGTTTTCCGGTTCCTTGTTTATTAAAGCCAGGCAATGAAAGTCGGACAATGAAAAAACAGCCTTAACGGAAGTCAGTTTCTCTTCTTCCAGGTTCTCCCACACGGCATCACCCACAAATAAAAGTTTCGATTCGGAGTGGTTTGTTATGTGATGAACATCGTTTGGACTGAAATCCTGCAAAATAGGGACGATGATGGCTCCGTATGTTACGGTTGCCAGGTAAGTGATGGCCCAGTTGGCATTATTGCGTCCTATCAATGCGATTTTATCGTCGCGTTGTATTTGGCATTGTTCGAAGAGAATATGCAACTCCGCGATCTTTCGGGCAATTTCGGCATAGGTCAGCGTCAGACCTTCTCCGTAGTTGCTAAATCCGGGTAAATCCCAGTTTTTACGAAATCCATCTTCGAACAAACGAATAAAGTTTTCCAAAATCATTTTCCAGCGTACTTTTTAATGCATTAATTTTTACATGACGCAAAAATAATGATTAATAGCACAAACTGAATAAAAGTGTGCAAATATTAATATTTATACAACTATAGAAACGGATTTAAATAGATTCTTTTACTCCTTAAATCCTGTCCCATGACCTGTATAATCCTTTCGTTATAATAAAGATGTGTCTGTTGCTGTTACTTCAAATATTGGATTGCGTGACTATTTTAAATATTAGGTAGCATGTATAATATCTTATTATATTTCAGTAAAGTACCGAATGCCGGTTTGCATAGATTCGACGGATTCAAGCCTGCTCATATCCCATGACGGCTTTTAAATTCGGTTTTTATTCATACAACTTTGCTTGACAAAGACTTCGATCTTTCAACTATTCTGGTCTGCTGAAATTAAAATCCATCGTTAACCTGCTAAATCAACATTAATCCAGCTCCGGTTCTTATTCAATTCTTCTTTATATACTAGGATATTCGTTGGTTTCATTTCCGTAAAGATAAAGTCATATGATAAGCTGTCGGGAATATGAGGTCTTTGTTTTGCTCATTACGAATCCTTTTCTTTGCCGGTTCTCATCTCCGGCGCCTGGCATGGACTAAAAACGAAACTGTTCTATCTTTATTCGTGTTTGCTTCATCCTTTGTTTTTCGTTTAGTTATCAGTAAACCATATATAAATCATATATAAATCATATATAACCCGTATATAACCCGTATTTATATAAGTATGTTTTATATATAAATTATATAAGGTTTATAAAAGATTTAGTTACTGAAATATGTAAATTAAACGTAGAACGAAGGATAAAGCAACTAAGGCGGTAACAAAGGATAGAGGGCTTGCCGGTAAGGGTGAGCGGTTGGTCTGTTCCAGGCCAACCGGGTAGCAGCCAACCGATGTTATGATGCCCGATAAATTCCAAGCTTCAAGTTTTAAGTAAGATAAGAGGTTAAAATGGCTGAAAAGTTAAAATACTTTTGTACTTTTGAAGCGGAAATAGCCTGAGAGCGAAGTTTAATTTCATGAATTGATATTCAGGCTGTATCTTTGAATATTAAGATGTTTGTCAGGACAAAATTAATTGGTTTCAGGGACGAATAAAGGGAATGGAGACAAAATAAAGGCTTCCGATGGTGAGGAGCCGGCCCTGTGGTGATTGAAAATAAGGACATAATCCATTTATGGTTATTTGCCATTCTAAAAAAATATAAGATATGAAGTATGTAACGCTGATCTTTTTGATGTTAACTTGTCTTTCTTTCAATTGCCTGCCGGAAAGGAAAGAGCAGGTTGTTTTCGACCGGACAGCTTATATCTATCATTTAAAATCATGGATCGATAAGGATATATGGAAGGGTTTTGCCGATAAAGAATATGACGTGCCATTGGTTTATTATACCGATAGTTCTTGCTATGTTGCTAATCCGACGAAGAAGTTTGCTGATTTGTATAAGCCACATCGCGTTTTTGAAAATAATGAAATAACGATTTATAAAGTGCCGTTGTTAGACAGCGTCCCTTTTCATATGTCTACCAATATCATGCTGGGAGACAGTACGGGGGATTATAATTACAGAGTGCCGTTTATGAATTCCAGCAGCTTCGAGATTACCAGGCGCATTGTTCCGGATGTAAATTCAACAGAACAATGGGCGACAATGATCATTCATGAATATTTTCATGGTTTCCAATACCGGCATCCGTCTTATCTGGCTTATTTTGAAAAGAACGTTGTGAGTATTCCTGAAGACAGCTTGAAAAGAATCTATAAATCCAATCCGTGGTTCAAAGAAAGCATTGACAAAGAAAATAACTTCTTATTGTCTGCCATCAACACGGATCGGAGTGACAAGAGAAGACAACTTGTAGGGGCATTTTTCCAACAACGGGAACAACGACGATTGCTTACAAAACAGCGCTTGCACTTCGACATCCAAACCGCCGAGGAGGCTTACGAGACGATGGAAGGTACGGCACGGTACGTGGAATATAATCTGTATCGTGAATTTGCAGTTATGAAACCCGATGAGAAATTAGTGAGATCGGATAGTTCCTATCATTCGAACGCTTACTTCCGGAATTATCAAATAGAAAATGATTCATGGTTATACCTGACCGGTAAGACGGCTTATTATTATGCTATAGGTTTCAATATGGCAAGACTGCTAGACCGGTTAAAAATTGAATATCAGTCGAGACTGTTTAACGAAGGCGGATTATCCCTGGAGCAGATATTAAAGACGTATTGATTGAAAAAAACAGTCCTTCCGTGATTCATTCGGGCGAATAACTTGCAGTCACAAGTGTTCTGTGTGGTTTATAATCATTTTTCAATAAATAATTATCGTTTATCGATAAATATATATTGTTTTGCAAAAATAAGTATTATCTTTGCAGCATAAAACATCATGTAACGCATATGAACACAACTACGACAAAAACAAAACTGACCGCCTTAACTATTTTGGTGACCCTGGCCTATTGTTTATTACTTTTTAGTTCGTTTACCGAGGGATGGGATGATTTTAAGCTGGGATTCGAAGAAGGCTATTCATTCAAACTTCAAACATACTTTATAGACCTGAAAGCAAAGCAAAGCATTTCGTCTTTTCCGGATTCGTTGACGAATATCAAGACGGGGAAAATGGTTAATATCCGGTATGATAAAGCGCAGCTAAGAGCATCTGTCATCCCGGTTCCTGAAAAAACGGTCGGTACCTACCAGCTTATTGAGACTTTAATTTCTTTAATTTCAATATTTATCGTTATCTATATTCCGGTACTTTTCTTTAAACTGATGAAGTCCCTGACGCATGAAGTCGTATTTGATAAGAAGAATATCAGGTACCTGCGCAAAATAGGGCTGTTATTAATCGGTTATTATATAGTTGATTTGACGATAAACTATATATCCTATCGGATAAATGTCACTTTGTTTGATTTTGCAGATTATACCATTCACCGAGAGTCGTCGGAAATGATCTGGTTGTTCCTCGGGTTTGTACTATTGCTATTTGCAGAGATTTTAACCAAAGGGTCCAGAATTCAGGAAGAACAGGATCTCACTATTTAGTATGCAGCTATGAAGAATAATAATAAAAAGACATCGTTAGCCGTCTTGTCTATTTTGGCAGGGGTGATTTATTTTATCATGCTTATTCCTTATTTTGAAGCAGGATGGGAAGGAGGGGCCCGAAATGTAAGGGCTGCCGATAAAGCGCAGCTAAATGACGGAACGAAGACGGAAGGAGGATCAAAGATACCGTATCATATTCAGTTAGGACCTAAAAACAACGATGTTTTCTATTCCGATTCAATCGTGAATATCAGGACAGGCCAGCTTATTCCAGTCAGTTATACTCGTATGGATGTAAGTAATGTGGTGAATAAACCCAATTCAGGCCTGACTCTGTTGATGACTATTATGGCCTTCATTGGCGGGTCAACCTTTTTAGTTATTCCTTTTGTGTTTTATAAACTCATTCTTTCCTTTTATAACGATCAGATATTTGTCAAAAAGAATATCCGACGAATCAGAACGTTAGGTATCTTATATTTAATTCTGTATGTTTTCAAATTAGGATATAATCTGACTAATTATTACGTAGTCAAATCGACTGTTGAATTAGAAAATTACCATATAATCAAACCGGATTTAGGTTTTAGTTTTTTACTTATAGCTATTCTGATGTTTATTATAGTTGTAGTAATGAAGCGAGTAATGATAATGAAAGAAGAACAAGATCTCACTATTTAAAGAATAAACGATGAAAGCAAAATCTTTAATATCTGTATGTTACGCTATTACATTTCTAACAGCCATTTTGGGAGTGATACAATTTTTGGGTATATTCACTCTTTGTTATGATTTGGGAAAAGATGGAACAAGCACCTTCAAGTGGCAGGTTCTGGTACAAGGCATCGAAGCATGGGGTATCATTTTTTGTTGTATCATTTTTTTTACGTTGGCCTCACGTGCCAGAAAAGAGAAAATATTTGTCGTAGAAAACGAAAGTCTATTAATGAATACAGGGGCTTTTATTGTCGTTTTAGGCGCTATATCGAATGCTTTAATTCATATATTTACGATAAAAGCTCTCTCAACTTCAACTTGTGACTTGTTGATATTAATAGGATTTTCGTTTGTATTTTTCTCCCTTGTTTTTAAAATCGGGAGAAAGTTGAAAGAAGAACAGGAACTCACAATTTAAAAATCTTAGGAATGCCAATAATAGTAAATTTGGATGTGATGATGGCCAAGAGGAAGATTTCGCTCAATGAACTTTCAGAACGAGTGGAAATTACGCCGGCAAATCTTTCAGTTCTGAAAACGGGGAAAGCGAAAGCCATTCGGTTCAGTACACTGGAAATGATTTGCCGTGAACTGGATTGTCAGCCCGGTGATATACTGGAGTGGGTTGAAGACGAGGGAGATAGTTTGTAGTCGGTAGCTGGTAGCTGGTAGTTGGTGTTGTGTTAAGTAGAAAATATCGCATATGTATTTAGTGAAGCCGTTACTTCTTACGGTGCTGAATTGTAGTTAGTGACGGCTTCACTATTCTTTGAAATGAATTACCGTCAAAACAGCCTTAATATAGCACTAGTGTTGTGTTAAGTAGAAAATGTCGCATATGTATTTAGTGAAGCCGTCACTTCTTACGGTACTGAATTATAGTTAGTGACGGCTTCACTATTCTTTTAAATGAATTACCGTCAAAACAGCCTTAACATAGCACTAGTAGTTAGTAGCTGGTAGTTTACAGTATATAGCTTACAGTTTATAGTTCAAATAAATATATTTTTCTAAATCGTAAAAACAAACAAATCATGAAAAGAGTTTATTTATTCTTAGCGACGTTTATCGTTGCTATCAGCAGTTTGCAGGCTCAACAGGGGCAAATGCCACCTATCCCGGTAGACAAAGAGGTACGAATCGGGAAACTGGACAACGGATTAACGTATTACATCCGTAAAAATAATTTGCCGGAACATCAGGCTAATTTTTATATTGTCCAAAAAGTAGGTTCCATCCTTGAAGAGGAGAATCAACGTGGATTGGCTCACTTCCTGGAACATATGGCCTTTAACGGAACCAAGAACTTTCCGAATGACAAAACAGGAAAAGGAATTATTCCGTATCTTGAAACAATCGGTGTGAAGTTCGGACAGAACCTGAATGCAGGAACCAGCTTTGATTATACCATTTATAACATTGATGCCGTGCCAACCGCCCGAAAAGCAGCTTTAGACTCCTGTCTGCTGATCCTGCATGATTGGTCAAGCTTCTTGTTGCTTCGTGATAAGGATATTGATAAAGAACGAAAAGTTATTCATGAAGAATGGCGCACGCGTCAGGATATGTCTATGCGCATGTTGGGAATCCTGTTGCCCGAGATTTACGAAGGCAGTAAATATGCCAACCGTTTGCCGATTGGAAAAATGGAAATAGTAGATAATTTTGAGCCGAAAGCCTTGAGAGATTATTATCATAAATGGTATCGCCCCGATTTGCAGGGAATTATTATCGTCGGAGATGTAGATGTAGATAGGACCGAACAACAGATAAAAAGTATGTTTGCCGACATCCAAAAACCGGTAAGTCCGGCGGAACGTGTGTATTCTCAGGTTCCGGATAATAATGAGCCGATTGTGTCTATCGCATCCGACAAAGAAAATCCGAATACGAATGTTCTGGTGTTTTATAAACGAAATGTCGTTCCGACGGATAAGAAATTGAATATGGATTATCTTGTTTATGACTTTATGAACGGTATGATTGAGCATATGCTTTCGAACCGTCTGCAGGAAATGATTCAAAAAGAGAATCCACCATTTGCTTATGCTCAGGTGAGCAGCGGATCGTACTTAATATCCAAGACCAAAGATGCGATGCAGATTTTTGCAATAAGCAACCCGAATGCATCCAACACGGCCATTGAAACAATCGTTCGGGAGGCAAACCGTGTAAAGGAATTCGGTTTCACGGCCGGCGAATATGAACGTGCAAAAGCGGATTATCTGAGTAACCTGGAAAAGCTTTACAATGAACGCGACAAACAACGCAGTAATTATTTTATCAGCCAATACACCAATAATTTCCTTGAAAACGAACCGATTCCGGCTATTGCCGATAAATATAGCACGATGCAACAGTTGGTAAGTTATATTCCGCTGGAAGGAATTAATCAGCTGGTCAAAGGAATGATTACCGATAAGAATCGTGTAGTTGCCATTATGGGATCAGAGAAAGAAAAATACTCGCCGGCAGCCGATATAAAAGCACTGGTCAAAAAGACAGACAGTGAAAAGCTGACTGCTTATGTGGATAATACAGTGAAAGAGCCTTTAATGGCAACCTTACCTGCTAAAGGACACATCGCAAAAGAAGAACAGCATCAGGGAGCAGTTGTATGGACTCTTTCCAACGGAGCGAAAGTTGTGGTTAAACCGACGACCTTTAAAGATGATGAGATTCTTATATCGGGATTTGCACTTGGCGGAAGCTCGGTTATTGACAATAAATATATTCCTGAAATAAAAGTGTTGGGAAAAGATTTTGAATCGGTCTTGGGAGAATCTGCTTTGGCAGCCGGTGGTCTGGGTAAATTCAGTAAAACAGATTTAAAGAAAGTTCTGTCCGGTAAAAATGTAAGCATGGATTTCGGTGTGGATACTTACAATGAAGAAATCTCAGGAAAATCGAATATCAAGGATTTGGAAACAGCTATGCAGTTGCTTTATTTGAATTTTACCGATGTTCGTAAAGATCAACCTGCTTATTCATCGTTTGTAAGCCGGACAAAAGGTATGTTGGCCAATATCAGCAGTAATCCGATGGTCGCCTTTTCGGATTCGGTAATGAGTTCTATGTATTCTAATAATTTACGAGGACGCTTCATCAGTGCAAAAGATGTAGAAGCAGCCGATTATGACACCATGCTTAAGCTGTACAAAGAACGCTTTGCAAATGCAGGCAACTTTGTCTTTACGATTGTAGGAAATATAAAACCGGCAGAGTTGAAGCCGTTGGTAGAGCAATATATTGCATCTTTACCGTCTACTTCCGAAAAGAGTACTTTTAATGCGAAAGTCATGCCGGTAAGAAAAGGAACGTTTAAGAATAATGTAGTTCGTCCGATGGAAACTCCGAAAGCTACCACTGCCGTCATTTATTCGGGAAAACTGAATTATACATTGGAAAACAAAATACAACTGAATGCTTTAAAACAGATCCTGGATATTGTGCTGACTGATAAAATCCGTGAAAAGCTGGGTGGAACTTATGGCGTACAAGTAATATCGGAATTGGAAAAAACGCCGGAAGCAAGTTTTGATATTCAGTTGATATTCGATACAGCTCCCGACCGCAGGGCCGAAATGGTCGATGCGATTAATGGTGTAATCAGTGATATTCAGAAAGAAGGTCCGAGTGCAGTCAATATTCAGAAAGTAAAAGAATTCACGACGAAACAACATGCAGATGACCTGAAGAAAAACGAATACTTACTGAATGTGCTGAATAATCAATACCGGTTCAATACTGATCTTGATACAAACTATCAACAATATATTGATCAGTTATCCGTTAATTCATTAAAGGAATTTGCTAAGAAAGCTTTTGGACAGAATAATAGAATAGAAGTGTCCTTAAGCAGCAAATAAAGTTTGAGTTTATTTATCTTCTTTATAGTGAGTAGCACGGTGCAGAGATTGCACTGTGCTATTTTTTTTTGGGGAGTAACAGGGGTATTTAAGTTATTTGGTAATGTCGATAGATGATACAACTGAATCATTCAGATACTAAGCTTGAAAAGAGAGTCCTTGCATTTATTTAAAATAAATCTACAATACAGTGCGGTTGTTAAAAGTAATTTGTACTTTTGGTGCGTAGATAACCTGATAAGGAATTGTAAATCCGAAGAATACATTGGCTGGGGTTGATAATTTCAATGACGTTGTCCTGTTTTCTGCAAAAAAACAGGGTAATGCGGCAGAATGAGAGTCCCTAAACTGCATAGGATTTCAGTATAAGTTGCACGTTGTTAAACGTGGAATATTCAGTTGTGTGCAAACTTGGAATAAGAGGGTGGGAGCGCTGGATATCGCAAAAAGAGAATTTATATAACATGTGACAATAAAGCTATGATAAGAGATACTATGAAAAATGGAGAGGTAATATCAAATAACAATATAGATTATTCATTGATTGAACCAATCGGCGAAGGTGGATCCGGTGTGGTTTGGAAGGCGCAAGCAAATAATAATAACTATGCAATAAAATTCATAAATTCAACCGATAGAGATAAAATTCAACGGTTCAACAATGAACTGACATTTTGCAAAAGCAATCCAAACAAGAATATTATTTCGATAATTGCTGATGGCAAATTAAAAGGGAAACGATATTACATAATGCCTTTATATCCTAAAACTCTTAGAAATGTAATTGACGAGGAGAAAGATGCAGATGTTTTGGTAAAATACATTTTTCAGTTATGTAATGCGATAAGGTTTATTCACAAACATAAGGCAGGTGTAATTCACAGGGACATAAAGCCGGAAAATATTTTAATTGATGGCAAACAACTAGTGCTAGCTGATTTTGGCATTGCGCATTTCAACGACTCTACATTAACCAAGAAGGGTAACTTATTAGCAAACCGTAACTATTCAGCCCCAGAACAAAAGCTAAAAAATAACGCCAATAATATTGGAAAATCGGCAGATATTTATGCTTTGGGATTGATTGTAAACGAGTGCTTTACAAAACAGAATCTTGCAGGGTCAAGTTTTAGAATTATTGCAGACGATTATCCTTTGTTTTATGAATTTGACACACTGGTTTCTAATATGATAAAACAGAATGCCAATGAACGATTTTCAATAGAAACTGTAATTACTGAATTAAAATTCATATTTGGAAATATCAAGCAAAACTTACAAGAAATAAAAGAAGAATTACTTGATGGCAATTATCCACAAAATATTAGCAAAAGAACATTGAATAAGATAATTCAAAGATCAAGTGAAGATTTATTATTTTCAAAAACTATTTTTAAGAGCAAATCAGTTGAAGAAATTGGAAAATATAATTGCAACTGGCACATGAAAATTGGCTATACAGTTGATAGTTTTCTGCTTAATCTATATATGCAAGAAAAAATATATGAGGTGTGTAAAAGAAAATTTGAAGGTGAAAGCAATTCAAGTGATATATATAAACCTCTTAATTTAGCTGATAATGAAGGACACAAACAAATTTATCAGCGACTAAAAAATATATTGGCTCAATATCCGCTAAATAATGGTTACGAAAGATATTTTGATTTGTCTGATAAAATATTGAGGTATTTTGCTTTTTGTAATGAGTATCATTGTGATTCTATTTTAAGACAGTATGATGGATTTGTAAAGCAAGGGGAAAGGTTATTAAATGGTCCGATTTTAGATATTGTTCGTCGGTTAAAAGAAGGAATTAAAGTGAATATTTCTTATCTCATAGACAAGTTTAATTTAGAAGAGCATATTTCTATATGCTGGGAAAGGACACAAGATTACAATTATAATGAAGACGAAGTGGAATTGTTTGAGAGTATTTATATAGATGAAGAGAATAAAGTTAAAAAGATTCTGTCTGAATTTCAAAAACAATGGAAAGCTATTTATAACGAGGTAGATGAAAATTATTATTCCGTGAAATTTACAACGTACAAAAAGTTTGATAAATTTAGAAAATACGCACTTCAACTGTCAGAGCCAGACTATATCTTTGAAGGTGATGTATTAGATATTGTTCGGCATTATACATATAGTAATGGCATTGTAGAATTTAAGCTGTCAAAAGTTTTTGATATTCCAAATCCGGTGGCCAGAATACTAGGACTAATAAATGATTATTAAATATCTCCTGCTCTTTCGGATATGAATATTAAATGAGAAAATGGTGGTGTTGGTTGTTTAGATAACATATCACAGTAACAGAGCGAAGCTTTTATATATTTAATGAGTCTATTCATGAAGGCGGGTGGAATGATAAAATTTGTCAATCGGCGTGGAACTTTGTACATTTAAATAGAAAAAATACAGAAGGACATACGGTGTAGCATTGTACAACGAAACGAGTGACACTGTAAATGACAGTGTTGAATTAATTTGTCACATTTACTAATAGAATCGATTTTGAGTCCAAGTCTCCACTTTGCTCGGAACTATATACTTGGCTGTAATTGATATACCTGAAAGAAGGCCTGATAATAAACTGAAGTATTAACTTACAACTAAGAAAAACATGGAAATAGATAAAACAGATACTATTTTGATTCTTGATTTAGTTGCATTAATCGAAGAAGGCAAAAAGCAATTGGCTTATGCAGCCAATGCCACCATGACTATAACTTATTGGAATATTGGGAAACGTAGAAATAATGTTGTGCTTGATAATAAACGCGCTGAGTACGGTAAACAAATTGTTGTATCGGTAGCACGACAATTGACATCTCAGTTCGGACGAAGTTTTGAAGAAAAAAGTCTGCGCAGAATGGTGCAGTTTGCTCAGGTTTTTGAAAATGAACAAATTGTCGCTACACTGTGGCGACAATTGAGTTGGTCGCATTTCTAATAGGTAGTCCAATAAATGGGTCGGCAATTATAAGAATACATCAAAAAGCACTTAACACAACACTCGTATAACCTCCAAAAGACAGGTGTTAATATTGCGTCTTGCTGACTTATTCATGTAGCAATGACGTATTTTTGAGTCATTCAAATCCAACACTGTAAAAAAAAATGTATCTTTGTACCTTCAAAAAAAACAATATTTTAGTTATGAATATATCGTATAATTGGCTGAAAGAATACATTAATATTGATGTTACGCCTGATGAATTATCGAAAGCATTAACTTCCATCGGGTTAGAAGTCGGTGGAGTAGAGAACGTTCAAACCATAAAAGGCGGATTGGAAGGATTGGTCATCGGCGAAGTACTGACTTGTGCTAACCATGAAAATTCAGACCATTTACATGTTACCACGGTGAATGTGGGAGGCGAACAACCTCTTCAGATTGTATGCGGAGCGCCGAATGTAGCGGCCGGACAGAAGGTAGTGGTAGCCACTGTAGGAACAAAATTATATTCAGGTGAAGAAAGCTTCACGATAAAACGATCCAAGATACGAGGTGTGGAATCATTGGGGATGATTTGTGCTGAGGATGAAATAGGAGTAGGGAACAGTCACGATGGAATTATTGTTTTGCCTGCCGAAGCTGTTGTCGGAACATTGGCCAAGGATTATTACGGTATTAAGGATGACACGTTGCTGGAAGTGGATATTACCCCTAACAGAGTGGATGCAGCGTCTCACTTTGGAGTAGCAAGGGATTTGGCTGCTTTTTTTGCATTAAAAGATAAATCGGTTAAGCTGCTGAGACCTTCGGTGGATGCTTTCGCGGTACAAAATACGACCCTCTCCATTCCGGTCAAGGTAGAAAATACCGATGCTTGTCCACGGTATTCGGGAGTTACTATATCGAAAGTGAAGGTGACCGAATCGCCCGATTGGCTGAAAGAAAAGTTGCAAATCATAGGGCTTCGTCCTATTAATAATATCGTCGATGTAACTAACTTCGTGTTACATGAACTGGGTCAACCGCTTCATGCCTTTGACGCGGACAAGATCACCGGCGGACAAGTAATCATAAAGAACCTGCCGGAAGGAACTCCTTTTACCACGTTGGACGGCATAGAGCGTAAATTAAGCGCTGCCGATTTAATGATTTGCAATACAGAAAAACCCATGTGTATTGGTGGAGTGTTCGGAGGATTGGACTCGGGAGTTACAGAGACGACTCAACGGGTATTCCTGGAAAGCGCTTATTTTAATCCGGTATCCATACGAAAAACGGCCCGCCGACATGGATTGAACACGGATGCTTCGTTCCGTTATGAACGGGGATGCGATCCTACCAATACGATTTATGTACTGAAACGTTGTGCCCTGTTGATTCAGGAAGTAGCCGGCGGCGAGGTATCCAGTGATATTGTTGATCATTATCCTGTTGAAGTAAAACCATTCAATGTGTCGTTGTCATTCCGCAAGATCAATACATTGATCGGAAAAGAAATCGGAAAAGAGACTATTGAAACCATTCTGGCTGCCCTTGAGATCAAGGTTGTAAGTCAAAATGAAGAAGGGTATGAACTTCAGGTTCCTGTTTACCGTGTGGATGTACAACGGGATGTAGACGTAATAGAAGATATTCTTCGTATCTACGGGTATAATAATGTGGAGATAGGACTAACATTGAAATCGAACTTAAGCTTTGTTTCAAAACCGGACAGCTATAAACTACAAAACCTGATATCCGAACAACTTACGGCGCAGGGCTTCAACGAAGTATTGAATAACTCGTTGACAAAAGGCAGTTATTATAACGATTTAACGTCATTCCCTGCTGTCAATTCCGTAAAGATGTTGAATCCGTTAAGTTCCGATTTAAACGTGATGCGTCAGACATTACTTTTTGGCGGATTGGAGAATATAGCTTATAATGTAAACCGCCGGAATGCAGATTTGAAGTTCTATGAATTCGGAAATAGCTATTATTATCATGCAGAGAATAAGAAAGAAGGCGAAACGCTGGCTGCTTATTCCGAAGATTTCCATTTGGGAATTTGGCTGACAGGTAATAAACACGGACAGTCGTGGACTACAGCCGAAGAAAAATCGAGCATTTATGAATTGAAAGCCTATGTCAATAATATTTTCCGCCGGTTAGGATTTAACTTAAGTAAGCTGGTGGTTGGAGAGTATACGGATGATTTACTGAGTGAAGCATTGACCGTATACAGTCCGTCGGGTAAGAAACTGGCAGTTTACGGTATTGTTCAACCTGCCATACGGAAAGTAGCGGATATTGATGCCGAAGTATACTATGCCGATATTAACTGGAATACCGTTATAGCCGAATTGGGAGAACATACGGTGCAATATTCGGAGATTTCGAAGTTCCCTGAAGTGAAAAGAGATTTGGCTCTGTTACTGGATAAAAATATAGCCTTTGCCGAACTGGAAAAAATAGCTTTCGAGACGGAACGTAAATTGTTGAAACGGGTCAATTTGTTTGATGTGTATGAAGGTAAGAATCTGGAAGCCGGTAAAAAGTCATATGCCGTGAGCTTTGTATTGCAGGATAACAGCAAAACATTGACCGATAATCAGATTGAAGCTATCATGAAGAAACTGCAAGGAAATTACGAAACAAAGCTTGGAGCGAAACTGAGGTAGGAGTGAGGAATGAGAGGTGAGGAGTGAGGAGTAAGAGGCAAGAGGTAAGGAAGAAGTGATGAGAGGTTTTTACAACTGTCAGCAGTTTCCTCATGATTGTTCCTGCAACATAATTATATAATGAATAAAGAAGAATTATCGATTAACGGAAAGATTTTACATACTCCTTTTAGTAAAAAGGATGTGTATGGTGCGTTGAATATGCCGATTTATCAATCGGCAGCGTTTGAATTTGATACAGCCGAGGAAATGGAGGCTGCTTTTACGGGTAAAACGAATGAGCATACTTATTCGCGTGTTACGAATCCGACAGTACAGTATTTTGAAGAGCGGGTACAATCAATTACGAATGCGTTAAGCGTTACAGCCGTAAATTCAGGTATGGCAGCTATCACCAATGCTATCATTACGTTGGCACAATCAGGTAGTAATATCGTTACATCACGGCATTTATTCGGGAATACCTATTCGTTTCTCGCGACTACATTAGCTGCCTTTGGCGTAGAAGTACGGTTTTGTGATTTGACAAATATCGTAGAAGTAGAGTCGAATATAGACGAGAATACCTGTGCTGTTTTTATGGAGATCATTACCAACCCTCAAATGGAGGTAGTGGATTTAAAGGCTATATCAGCTATAACGAACCGAAAAGGTGTTCCATTGGTGGTAGACACTACCATTATCTCTTTTTGTGCCTTTAACGCAAAGGATTGGGGCATTAATATAGAGATTGTATCGAGTACCAAATATATTTCAGGAGGGGCAACGAGTCTGGGAGGATTGATTATCGATTATGGCAATTTTGACTGGTCACGGTCACCAAAGCTACATACGATGGCAAAAGAATTTGGTGCGGCAGCCTTTACCGCCAAGTTGCGAAAAGAAATCCACCGGAATCTGGGAGCCTATATGACTCCACAAGTGGCTTATCTGCAAACGCTGGGTTTGGAAACCCTGAGTATTCGGTATGAACGTTCTACAGCAACCTGTCTTGAATTAGTAAAACGCCTGGAGAAACTGCCACAGGTAGAATCGGTCAATTATACAGGACTTCCAACTAACAGTTATTATGAATTGAGTAATGCGCAGTTTGGTAAAAGACCGGGAGCTATGTTTACCTTTGACCTGGCATCACAGGAGGCTTGCTTTAGCCTTATGAATAAGCTCAAACTGGTAAGACGGGCTACTAACCTGTTCGATAATAAAACACTTGCTATTCACCCTGCCAGTACGATATTTGGCACCTTTGCCCCGACGGTTCGAAATGAAATGAATGTGTCGGATAAAACGATTCGTATCTCGGTGGGACTGGAAGATGTAGAGGATTTGTTCCAGGACTTTGAACAGGCAATAGGATAAGCTATAGAGCCAAGAATTAAGAACCAAGACATAAGTCAATCCGCAGTAGATTAATTGTTTGTAAATAGTCATGTCAGATTAATTTACTCGGTGTATAGAACACAATAAAGCCCGCGAATCATTCGATTCGCGGGCTTTATTGTGTTCTATATGATGACTGAACTGGTAGCGGAGATTCTTTATAAGGAATTGATTTATTTTAAGAACCCCTGTTCTTTTAATACTGTCAGAAACTTATCTGAAAAGAATTCATTGTTTTCACGGGAGTAGCGAATGTCCGTAAAGACCTGAGCTAATGTCTGCTTTTGATTTTCCGATACGAATTGTTTGTAGAAATCACTGTTCTCTTTTTCCGAATAGAGTTTATCAATTTCACTCGGACTGAAGTCATGATATGTTTCGGTATGGACAACAGCTTCCAATGGTAACCGGTCTGTTTGTTCCGGTATACCATCCGGATAACCCACCGTAATGGTGGTAACGGGTACTACTAATTTGGGCAGTTTCAACGCATCGATAATCTCACGGGCATTGTAAGTGGTCGTTCCTAGATAGCAGATTCCCAGTCCGGCACTTTCAGCCGCAATACAAAAAGTTTGTGCTGCCACCAGTGTATCAATAGCGGTAGCCATGAATGATTGAAAGTTATCATAACCGGGATTAGCCTGACGTTGTTCGCACCATTTGGTGAAACGATTGAAATCGGCACAAAAAGTCAATACTACCGGCGCCTGTTTAATCATGGGCTGATTGAAATGAGCCGGGGAAAGCTGTTCTTTTATGTCATTATCCGTAGTTACTACAATACTGTAAGCCTGCATATTTCCAGTGTTTGAAGCCCTGCAGGCTACTTCGAGTAATTCGGTAAGTAATTCGGTAGCAATTTCCTGACTGGTATATTTACGGATACTCCGGTGTTGATTCAGTAAGTTCAGCATAGTTGTTTCTTTTGTTACAAAGATATACATTTAAGCAACGAGGTGCAAGCAACTAACCTCCAATTTCCAATCTGAATTAGTGTAGCCTTTCGTAAATTGCTAACTAACTACCATGTATCGGATCAATTACTTTCTATTCCTTTCGCGGTACTATAATGCATACAGTTTGTGTTAAGATGGTCTTTTGATAAGTATTCTTAATTTGATATTTACGTACTATTTAACAGATAAATAGTCACTAATTTTCACCATTTAGTAACGTTATATGCAATATATACTCGTTATTCTACAAAAAATGCCTTATTTTGAAATATTCCATTTGCATTTTCAAATTATAGCATTTATATTTGTAAAGTAAAAAATATAGTTTTTAGTGTTTGTAACGTTTATATTTTTGTTTTTTTGTTGATCATTTACATGTTTGGAAGTTATTTTCAAGGTGCTTTATATAAATACAAAAATGAATCAATACACCTGCCTCTTAATAAGTCAACTTTAATCTCTTTGAACGAAAAGACTGAAATTGAATTATTAAATTCGAAAATACTTCCCCTGAAATGATTATCCAGAGAATAAAAACTGCATTTGTTAAATATAGTGTGTCGTGTCAGGGATTCAACCGATCATTTTAGCAGTTTGTTGGATAAGAAGAAAGTCGTTTTTGTCATGTTGTTACGTTTCAAATCCTGCAAGAAACGGTTGGATGCTGGAGTGGACACCGAAAAAAAAATTAAGAGAAGGTGAAAATAAAAAATACAAGAGTTATGAAAACAACAAATTTACATTTAGTTGCAGCATTCTGTTTTTTAGGTCTTATGCCTTTCAAAACAGTTGCCTTAAATTACACTATTAGCTTTACCGGAAGTGGTGCAAGTTCTACGGTAAACAGCGTAATTGTTCAGAACCTCACGAAAGGTACCTCGGTAACCGTACCTGCCGGAAATGTGTTGAGTTTGTCGGATGCACCTAATGCTGTAGAACAAGTGAGTGCCAATGACAAAACGATTCGTGTTTACCCTGCTTCTGTGAATGGAAAATCCGTGGTGTCATTTTTCGCTAAACAGGCTGGTAGCACCCAGCTTAATGCCTTTAGTGTCGATGGCAGAAAGATAACTGGGATAAGCACTGATTTGCTGGCAGGGAGTAACACGTTTGAGTTATCCTTACCCCGAGGTGTTTTTGTGATTCAGGTCATCGGTAATGGATATGTCTATACAGCCAAAGTATTGAATCAAACCAGTACGCAAAGTAACTCTGGGATAGTTTACAGAGGTACAGATAAGCTTGTATCTTCGGACCTTCAAAAAACGAGGAGTTCTACTCAAGGCACAACTACCATGACTTATAGTGCCGGTGATCAATTGCTTTACAAAGCGGTTTCAGGGAATTACAGTACTATTGTAACCGATGTCCCAACCGGCGACAAGACTACGACTTTTAATTTTGTGGCTTGTAAGGATGCTGATGGAAATAACTACACAACCGTAACAATTGGTACCCAGACCTGGATGGGTGAAAACCTAAAGACTACCCGATACAACGATCGCACTGATATTCCATTGGTAACGGATGATACGGCATGGGGAGACCTGAATACCCCCGGCTATTGCTGGTATAACAATGATGCCGCCACGTATAAAAACACCTATGGGGCATTGTATAACTTTTACACGGTAAATGCCGGCAATTTAGCTCCTACGGATTGGCACGTGCCCACTGATGCCGAGTGGACAACTTTAGATAATTACCTGACAGCGAATGGCTATAACTACGATGGCTCCACTTCAGGGAATTATTATGCCAAATCCTTAGCTGCTACCATCAATTGGACTACCGACACAGGTACAGGTGTTATCGGCAGTGATTTGTCAAAAAACAACAGTACCGGTTTTTCGGCTATGCCGGGCGGTTATCGCAGCAACAATGGAGGATTCTTCAACACAGGCGACAGTGGCTATTGGTGGAGTTCTACAGAACTTGAGACCTACGACGCCTGGTTTAGGTATCTGAACTACTTCCATAGTAATCTGTACCGAGACCTCTATTATGCAGGATATGGGTTCAGTGTTCGGTGTGTCAGAGATAATTAAGACTTAGATGCAGCAAATGCTTTTGAATAAGTGAGTGCCTCTGTCTCAGCGGATATATACAAACCTGATTAAATGAGCAAAGCGTTCGGACTAGTCGTTGGGATTTGCAATCAGGACATTTAATGTAAAGAAAATATCCGCGCAAGAATGAGAAATTATAGGCAGACGTGAATATAATTTCAGGATACAATTAAATATTTTATATAAATAATAGAATTCGAAGACCAAATAAAAATCAGAATGAATATGGAAAATCTAATAAGTATTAAAAATCAAAAGCTGCAAGTATTTTGTAGAGTTGTAAAGCAAAACAAATTAAAAAAGTCTTTCATATTGTTTATTTTCTTTTTTATTTCTTTTTTTTCTTATGGGCAGTCTGTAAACGATATATACAATGATTTAGATAAAAATCGCGCTATAATAAGTATAAGCGGGAATTGGCTTGTTTTTACAAAATTCTTTGACGTTCCCGGAAAAACAAAGAAATGGCTTTATAATAAACTAGCAAATGAAGTAACAAAAGGCAATACGAAACCTCCGACTCTAGAATGGAATGAAGATAGGGATGTTGCAATAATAAGTGAGAACTTTGAATTAAAGAGAAAATCTATGAGATTTGGGGGGCTTTATTGGTGTTCTTTTAATCGATTAACATTTGAAATAAAAGAAGGGAAAGTAAGAATGACAGTCAGTGTAATTCAAATTTCAAATGGCGTAGATAATGTGCGTGTAGATTACAACCCTTCAAAATTTTATCCCAATAAAGAGAAAAAAGGTGAAGGCCTGAAAGAATTATACTATGTGTATCAGAACTTCATAGGATCGGTAAAATCATATGAAGATATATTGACTGATAAAGCAGACTCAGATTGGTGAAATCGAGCCCAGTCTCAGCGGATATATACAAACCGGATTAAATGAGCAAAGCGTTCGGACTAGTCGTTAGGATTTGCAATCCCAACTGTATGTATTATCAGAATTTTTAATCAAAAAAAAATGAAATCCGCTTTACATTCGGATGTGTTACTGGATTACAAATCCAAAGAATACAAGAACTGGGATTGCAAATCCCAGTAGCAGCTAGGAACTTTTAAGCATTTAATGAGTATATCCGGGAGGTCGTGAGTAACGGATTATACTGCATGGGAATTGTTGTGCTACCCAGGCTATTGCTGGTATAACAATGATGCCGCTACATACAAAAACGAGTATGGGGCTATGTATAACTGGGATACAGTAAATACGGGCAAGTTAGCTCCAACAGGTTGGCACGTACCAACCGATACCGAGTGGAAAACTCTGGAAAATTATCTGATAGCGAATGGTTATAATTTCGATCTATCCACACAGGACGATTATTTTGCTAAATCCTTAGCTGCTACTACTAATTGGGCTGTAAATACAGACACTGAAGGTGATATTGGCAATGATTTGACAACAAACAATAGTACCGGATTTTCGGCTCTACCGGGCGGTTGGCGTGGAGACGGTAATTTTTACAATGCAGGTACTGAAGCCTTCTTTTGGAGTTCTTCCGAAGGTGATGTCTATACCGCCGGAGATAGGTACCTCGTTTACAACTCCAGTAATATGTTCCGGAACTTTGGATCCAAGTTCTTCGGGTACAGCGTTCGCTGTGTCAGGGATAATTAATTTTGTTGATTGTTTTTTACTTCTTAGTCTAGGTGGCGAAAGCAGCTTTAGTTCGGTTTGAGTGAAGAGGTAGTTTCTCAATTAAATTTCGGAGTAAGTGGATTGGAAACAAAAGAAGTTTTCAGCATGAATAAAAATCGGTTATAAATGTCACATACTTAACTATAATAGAGAGAAGCCCCAGCTTTTAAAAGCAGAATCTTCTCTCTATCTGTGAATAGTTTTTCTGTTTATAATACTCCCTGTGCAAGCATAGCCCGAGCAACTTTTAAGAAGCCGGCAACATTGGCACCTTTCATATAGTTGATATAGCCGTCGGGTTCACGGCCATACTTCAGACACTGGGCATGAATTTCACTCATGATCTGGTGTAAGCGTAAATCGACTTCTTCGGCTGTCCAGGTAAGATGCATGGCATTTTGGGACATTTCAAGTCCGGAAGTAGCCACACCACCGGCGTTAACCGCTTTACCCGGTCCATACATGATTTTATGGGAAAGGAATAACTCGATTGCTTCGGGGGTACAACCCATATTTGATATTTCACCGATACAAATCACCCCATTGCGAATAAGGAGCTTGGCATCTTCTTCATTCAATTCGTTTTGGGTAGCACAAGGCAAGGCGATATCCACTTTCAATTCCCAGGGGCGACGGTTGGGCACAAATACAGCACCATATTTTTCGGCATAAGGTGAAACTATGTCATTGCAGGTCGCGCGTAATTCGAGCAGATAATCGATTTTATCTCCTGAAATACCGTTTTCATCATATACGTACCCATCAGGACCCGATATGGATACCACTTTAGCCCCTAATTCCGTTGCTTTCAGCGCGGCGCCCCAGGCTACATTCCCGAAGCCGGAGATTGCAATGGTCTTACCCTTTAAACTCATTCCGGCCGTTTCGAGCATTTGTTTTACAAAGTATAATCCTCCGAATCCGGTAGCTTCAGGACGAATCAGCGAGCCTCCGAATTCGAGATTTTTACCCGTCAATACACCGGTATTAACCCGTGCCAACTTGCGATACATGCCATACAGATAACCTATTTCACGAGCCCCGACGCCAATATCGCCGGCCGGTATATCCGTATCCGCCCCGATATGACGCCAAAGTTCCACCATAAATGCCTGGCAGAAACGCATGACCTCACCATCCGATTTCCCGCGCGGATTAAAGTCCGAACCTCCTTTTGATCCACCCATTGGCAAGGTGGTCAACGCATTTTTAAAGATTTGTTCAAAACCCAGAAATTTCAGAATGGAAAGATTGACGGAAGAGTGAAAACGTAACCCTCCTTTGTATGGTCCTATAGCATTATTGAATTGTATACGATAACCCAGATTGATTTGAACTTCACCCTGATCGTCTACCCATGGCACTTTAAACGTAAATATCCTGTCGGGTTCAACAAGTCTTTCGGCAATTTTAGCCTTTTCAAATTCAGGATGATCGTTATAGACCGGTTCGATAGTGGTTAACACTTCATGTACTGCCTGTAAATACTCTTTCTCACCCGGGTGTTTAGCCTCTAGCGATTGCATTAATTTTTCTATATTCATACCATTTGATTTTAATAAACAGAGATATTAATAAGTTGATTTTTTTCTATTTTTTCTAATAAGTGATGTAAGAATGAATTCGATATTTTAAACGAATTATTCTATCAAAATGAAAGATATTTGGTTGTATTTAATGATAAATAAACAATGTGACAGATCATGATACTTCTGGCTGAAAACGTTTTCTATCATATTGATTAATGTGCAAGTTTAAAGTTTTTATTTGTTATAATCAAACATTTTGACGTGTTTTTTTTATTAATGTCATATGCAATCGTTGAGAAAAGATATTTTATTTTCAGCTGGTCCAGATTAGGTATAAAGTGGAATTAGAAAGGTTTCAAAGGGGGTTGGAATAGGTTTACCTATCCGAACCCTATCTGAACCCCCTCGCAACCCTCTCTGAAGTCCCTTTATACGAGAAATAAAAGGTGTTGAAAAAAAGTAGTTTTGACGAAGCTTTCACCCGGATTTTAAAGGTGATATTATTCGGTTATAATTTGTTTTTATATTACCTGCTATTTTTATCCGGATCAGGATTCGGATCAGGATTCGGTTTTTGATGATTTTTACTTTGTCGGGACTTAAATTTAGAACTCCTTTCATGCTGAATTTACCGGATAAAAGATACAAAATCAATAAATATCTTGTCTGTTCATCCAGTTTATCCTGCCGGTTAATTATGTTGCTTCGTAATTTTGTAAAGTAGAATTTTTTAGGACTAAATTTGATTTGGAAGGCACAGAGGAGATGCTTTTGACTGAAATTTTCACACGATTTTCACTGATATTTACAGTTGTCAAATTTGTTAACGAGGAATCCGTTTTTATTTTTATAACGCCGCGGTATTCGGCTTCGTCCATAAATTTTTGTATCTTTGCACTCTTACGAAAAGTGCCTAATAATGAGGGACTGAAAATAACCACATTGTTTACGTAATAATACTTTTTTTCTGTGAAAAAGAATGTTTCTTGTCTTCTGTTTCTATTTGTAATTGTTGCTGCATATGCGCAAGTTCCACCAGACTACAGATATGTGAAAACATGGCATATATCCGACCATTTTGGTGCGGTTGATTCAATTCCGGTAGATACGGTTCATCTTAATTACCAACTATCGAATCCAATAGACCGATTCAGTATTGCCAACTCATTTAATGGAAATTTGGGCTCCCCTATACAATCGAAATTGTATTTTGACCGTCCGGCTAATACGGACTTTATCTTTTCGAATGCCTATTTCCCGTATGTGATGAATGCAAACAGTGCCACGTTTTACAATACCAAGACACCGTTCAGTAATTTGGATTATAATACGGGAGGGACAACGTTTAGATCCGAAGACCATGTTAAATTTTTATTCACCGGGAATGTGAATAAAAAGCTGAATTTTGGAACGACGCTTGATTATATCTATGCCACCGGTGAATATATGAATCAGTCAGTACAGCGATTTTCGGGTTCGTTATTCGGTAGTTATAATGGAAAGCATTATAGTTCTGTCGGGATTATTTCCACCAATAACTTAAGTAATTATGAGAATGGCGGAACCGTAGATTCGACAACAATTAATCCAAATAAAGTACAAACGAATCTTATTACCACCCGATTAATAGGTTATTCGAATTTCAAACAAAATCAGGTTTTTTACCATCAACAATACACCATTGGTTTTGAACGGGCTGTTCGGGTAGATGAAGATTCGGTGACAATGGTATATGTCCCTGTGACCCGATTTGCGCATACCTTTAAATTGGATGACGTCAGGAAAAGGTATTATGAACCGAATACAGATTCGACATTTTATAAAAAGACCTATTTCCCGCTTAAACAGACCAATGATTCGTCCGCTTTACAGACTTTGACAAATAACTTTTCAGTCAGTTTGGTGGAAGAGTTTAATAAATGGATGCCATTTGGTTTGACTGCTTTTGTTGAAAATGAGATTCAACGTTATACCTTTAATACAGATACATTAATTAATAAAATGTATAAATCGACGACGAGTATTGGAGGAATCCTATCCAAGCAACGTGGGCAAACGTTTAAATACAATGTGCTGGGTGAATTAGGATTGGTTGGATATAAAGCGGGTAACTTCCTATTGCAAGGAGATGTAGGAGGTTATTTTAAAATATGGAATGATAGTGTCGCTTTGGTAGCCGATGGATTTGTGCGAAATGATAAACCATCTTATTTTTTAGAACATTATGAATCCAATCACTTTAAATGGAATAATAATTTTTCAAATATCTATCGAACTCATGTCGGGGGAACTTTTTCCATTCCTACACGTTTATTTTCATTGAATGTTTCCGTTGAAAATATAACGAATTATGTTTATTTTAATTTACAGGCATTACCCAAACAATTTTCAGGAAATATACAAGTTGTAGCTGCCAATTTAAAACAGAATTTTCATGTTGGAAAATTTGGATTGGAGAATAATGTTGTTTATCAACTCAGTTCGCAACAAAGTGTGTTGGCATTGCCGGATTTGACGCTTTATCATAATTTATATTATGACGATTTATGGTTTAAAGTATTAAGCATGCAGTTGGGGGTAAATGTACGTTACCATACGGCTTATTATGCTCCGGCATATATGCCGGCAACAGGCCAGTTTTATACACAATCGAAGATATTGATCGGTAATTATCCGGTAATGAATGTTTATTTGAATTTTCATTTAAAACGGACACGCTTTTTTGTTGAATACTATCATGTTAATCAGTTGTTCATGAAAGATGCCTATTATTCTATGCCAAATTATCCGATTGACCCAGCTATAATGAAAATGGGTGTTTCCTGGAATTTCTATGATTAATTACTATTCTTACTGATTAAACAGGATTGTTTATGAGTAGAAAACTAAAAATTGGAATTGTATTTGCTACGCTTGTCGTTCTGCTAAGTGCTTTTATCTGGGTACGTCATTCGAGGAATAAAATTCATGATTTACCAAGTATTCTTAAATCAGGTAGGCTTTGTGTCTTGACGGATAGTAGTAGTATTGGGTTCTCGACAAAAGGTGATAGTGTCTCCGGATTTCAATATGAAATTGTAAAAGCATTTGCCGATAGCCTTGGACTGGAACTTGTAGTCACTGAAAAAAACGATATGAAGGCCTGTATTGAGGGACTTACTAGCGGAGATTACGACATTATTGCCAATTTTACGCCGGTAACAACCGAGTGGGGGAAAAAAGCACTGTTCACAACACCTTTTTTTTCAACACGTGAAGTCCTGATACAAAGAGTAAATAATGGGTTATCCCATTCAAAGCTGGTAACCAAGCATTCCGAATTGGCAAACGATACAATTTACATTCCGGTTAATTCACCCTTTAAAATGCGGTTAAATCACCTTTCAAACGAGATTGCTGATCCGATTCATATTATTGAGATTAAGAATAAAAGTTCTGAACAAATGGTACGGATGGTCGCTTGCGGAAAGATAAAATACACCATTTGTGACGAGCTGTTTGCAAGGAAACTGAAGTTGAAATATCCAACGATCGATGTGTCCTTACCTATTGGCTTTGAACAACAAAAAGCCTGGGTTGTACATCCTAAATCCCCTAAATTACTGGAGAAACTGAATGAATTCCTTGATGATTTTATTGGCAGTTCCGCTTACTGGAACATTTATCGAAAATACTATTAATTTACTGTTATGCCATTAAATATACCTGTAACGTTACCGGCAGTTGAAGCTCTTCGTGAGGAGAATATCTTTGTAATGGATTCGGAGCGTGCTTCGACTCAGGAAATACGTCCTCTAAAGATTGTCATCCTGAATCTAATGCCTGTAAAGATTACGACTGAAACAGATTTGTTAAGGCTTCTGTCTAATTCGCCTCTTCAGATAGAGATTGATTTTTTACACATGGAAAGTCATACCTCCAAAAATACTCCTATTGAACATTTGCTTACCTTTTATAAAACGTTCGATGAAATAAGTCGCAGTAATTATGATGGTATGATTATTACGGGAGCACCGGTGGAACAAATTGATTTTGAAGAAGTAAATTACTGGCCGGAACTTACGAAGATCTTAGATTGGGCCAAATCGCATGTTACATCCTCCTTGTTTATTTGCTGGGCGGCTCAGGCAGGCCTGTACCATTATTACGGAGTGCCGAAATATCCACTCGAAGCAAAAATGTTTGGGGTTTTCGAACATGTGAAATTTGAACAATATAATCCTATATTCCGCGGTTTTGACGATGTGTTTTATGTACCACACAGCCGACATACTGAAGTGCGTGCGGAAGACATCTGTAAGGTGCCTGAATTGACGCTGCTTTCGGAATCATCCGAATCGGGGGTCTATATGGTTATGGCCCGTAATGGCCGAGAGTTGTTTATAACAGGTCATTCAGAGTACTCTCCCGAGACATTGGATCTGGAATACAAACGGGATTTGGGGAAAGGGCTGCCTATCAATATGCCTCAAAACTATTACCGCGATAATAATCCGAACAACGAGCCGATAGTACGCTGGCGGAGTCATGCCAATCTGCTTTTCACCAACTGGCTGAATTATTTTGTCTATCAGGAAACTCCGTATGATTTGACGGCAATACATTAATACATTCATAATACACAATTCATGATACAGGATTATGACCTGTGTGTTATGCAATTCTGAATTAAATATGCAAAAAATAGAACTTCTTTCTCCCGCCAAGAACCTTGAATGTGGTTTGGCAGCTATTAATCATGGAGCTGATGCTGTATATATTGGTGCTTCGCAATTTGGTGCACGTGCTGCTGCCGACAACACCGTGGAAGATATTGAGAAGTTGGTTCATTATGCCCATCAATACCGTTCAAAAGTGCTGGTAGCGGTAAATACCATATTAACTGATGAGCAGTTACCTGATGCAGAAAAACTGATTTGGGATGTGTATAATGCCGGTGCCGACGCATTGATTGTTCAGGATATGGGTATATTACAGCTAAATTTACCTCCAATTGCCTTACATGCCAGTACACAGACCGATAACAGGAGTGTGGAAAAAGTGAAGTTTTTACAGGATGTCGGTTTTTCAAGGGTAGTATTGGCTCGTGAGCTATCCCTGAAACAAATTGCAGAAATATCATCACAAACAGAGATAGAGTTGGAAGCTTTTGTGCATGGTGCATTGTGTGTAAGCTATAGCGGACAATGTTATATGAGCCAGGCAAATTGCGAACGAAGTGCGAACCGTGGACAATGTGCGCAGTATTGCCGTTTGCCTTATCATTTATTGGATGCTGATGATAATCTTTTGGTAAAGAATAAGCATTTACTTTCATTGAAAGATCTTGATTTATCCGATTCATTGGAAGAATTGATGGAAGCTGGGATAACATCATTCAAAATTGAAGGCCGACTGAAGGATGCTGATTACGTAAAAAATATAACAGCTTATTATCGAAAGAAAATAGATGCTATTTTAAATGGGAATAGTCGGTTCCGTAAAGCTTCTGCAGGAAGAACGAGTTTCTTCTTTGAACCGAATCCGGAGAAAAGCTTTCGCCGTGGAGCAACGGATTATTTTTTGCATGGCAGGAAGCCTGATATTGTTCAAATGGACACACCAAAGTCACTAGGTGAACCTATAGGAAAAGTTACCTATATTGGCCGCAATTTCTTTGAGGTGCAAAACGGTATGCTGTTGAATAATGGTGATGGGCTTTGCTTTATTAATAAACATGGTGATTTAACAGGGTTCAGAGTTAACCGGGTAGAGCGAAAACAAATCTTTCCAGCCGAAATGCCACAGATTAATGATGGTGTTATGCTTTACCGGAATCAGGATCAGGCTTTTGAAAAGATATTAAAAGGAAAAACTGCTGAAAGAAGAGTAGGAGTGGAGATGTTATTTAAGGAAACGACGAATGGATTCTCTATACAAATAACGGATGAAGATGGAATATCAAGCTTATTCGAAGTAGCGTGTGATAAGCAACCAGCTCAAAAGCCGGAAGTAGTGATCGAAAATATTAAAACTCAGCTTTCAAAACTTGGTAACACAATTTATGAAGTAAAAGATATTGATATTCAATTGGAATCACCCTGGTTTTTCCCTGCGTCACAATTAAGTGAGTGGAGAAGACTTGCTATTGATCAACTGGATGAAGCAAGAAAGATTGCTTACGTACGAGCCCCAAAACCGGAAAGTATACCAGCAGTTTTCCCAATAAAGCAATTGACTTATCTTGGAAATGTAACAAATACACGGGCTGAAGCTTTTTATCGTGAGCATGGTGTGGAAGAAGTTAACCCCGGATTCGAGGTGAAAGAAGAAGAAGGCGTTCCCCTTATGTTTTGCAAACATTGTATCAAATCCACCATGGGCTGGTGTCCAAAGGAAGGTTATAAAGCCACATTTAAAGAGCCACTCTACCTAAAAAATAATAATCAGTTATATAAACTTACTTTTGACTGCAAAATCTGCGAAATGAGGATTAGTAAATCGGATGAGTAGAAATTGTTTTGTCATTTTACAAACTCATACTAAATAAACATTCCGGTTAAATCTACTTATGGATTTAACCGGAATGATTTAATAATGTCTTGTTGAATTTATTTTGCAAGAATAGCAGCTACAATTTTTTCTTCCAGTTCGTTTGCTAATTCGGGATTATCTTTGATTAGATTCTTAGATGCATCTCTACCTTGCGCCAGTTTGGTTTCTCCGTAACTATACCATGATCCGCTCTTTTTAATAATGCCGTATTCTACACCAAGATCGACAATTTCACCTGTTTTGGATATTCCTTCACCATACATGATGTCAAATTCAGCTTTACGGAATGGAGGAGCAACCTTGTTTTTTACTACTTTTACGCGTGTCTGATTTCCAATAGCTTCTTCACCATCTTTCAACTGACCGATACGGCGAATATCCAGACGAACAGAAGCATAGAATTTCAAGGCATTACCACCGGTCGTTGTTTCGGGATTACCGAACATAACACCGATTTTTTCACGTAATTGATTGATAAAAATACAGGTCGTATTAGTCTTGCTGATATTTGCAGTTAGTTTACGTAAAGCTTGTGACATTAAGCGGGCTTGTAATCCCATTTTTGAATCACCCATATCACCTTCTAATTCGGCTTTTGGGGTCAATGCAGCTACTGAGTCAATCACTACAATATCTACAGCAGACGAACGAATCAACTGATCTGCCACTTCCAGTGCTTGTTCACCGTTATCAGGTTGTGAAATCAATAGATCTTCGATATTTACACCTAATTTCTCTGCATAAAAACGATCGAAAGCATGTTCTGCATCAATAAAGGCTGCAATGCCACCGGCTTTTTGAGCTTCGGCAATTGCATGAATTGCCAACGTAGTTTTACCGGATGATTCGGGCCCGAAGATTTCGATAACACGTCCACGGGGATAACCACCAATTCCTAATGCCACATTTAATCCGATAGAGCCTGTCGAGATAAAGGATACATCTTCTACCTTGGTGTCACCCATTCGCATGATGGTGCCTTTCCCATGGTCTTTCTCTATCTTATCCATCGCTAGTTGCAATGCTTTAAGTTTATCTGAGGTTGGAAATTTTACCTCTTCAGCCGATTTTGTTGCCATAATTTTATAGTTTTATTTTTGTTGTTTTTGATAAATAATTCTGTAGGTAATTTTCAGTGATAAAGTTTGTTTTCGCAAAGATAAACAATTTTCTATTTCAATACTTCCAACTTCGCAAATTTCAGTAACAAAGATTTAATGCCTTTTTCGCCGAAATCAATTTCTGCTTTTTCGTTTCCATTAACTACACTTGTTTCTATTACTTTTCCTATTCCGAAGATGTTATGTTTTACAAAAGAACCTGTTGGTATGGATGTATTGGCAGTTTTGATTTTTTCACCTTCGGAATTGCTTACTTTTACCAGTCGCTTTGGACTTATTGGTAAACTATTTTCTTTTGAGAAACTACTTTCTTTAAATACAGGTTTGGAAAATGAACTTTGGAATCGGTTTCGTTCTGTTTCCATGTCATCATCCCAATCGCCAATGCTTGCTTGCTTCGGTTTACTTTCAACCGGCATATCCAGAAATTGTTCGTCAATATCTTTGATAAACCTGCTCGGGTTTGAAAAGTTTGTTTTTCCATTCTTAAAGCGTGATTTGGCAAAACTGATAAAACAAAGCTCTTCAGCGCGGGTTATAGCTACATAAAACAGACGTCGTTCTTCTTCCAACTCCCGTTCACTCTGGGTGCAATAGGATGAAGGAAACAGTTCTTCTTCCATTCCGACAATGAAGACTACTTTAAATTCCAATCCTTTGGCTGCATGAACAGTCATTAGGGTGACTTTATCTTTATCCTGTTCTTTGTCTGTGTCCTGATCGGTTAGTAATGAAATTTCAGCCAGGTAATCGGGGAGATGAGTGATGGCTTCTCCTGCTTCTTGTTTGGTTTCACAAAACTCATGGATTGCTTTCAGTAATTCCTGTACATTCTCCTGTTTACTCATATTCTCAGGGGAATGGTCGGTATACGTATCGCTAATGACTCCGGTAGTTTTCACAATACTGTTTGCCAGGTCGTAGGCATTCTGGATCGGAACCTGTTCGGCAAAGACATCAATCATATTCCTGAATTGAGCCAGTTTATTTGCGGTCCCGGCATTTACCTGAAGGTTGTATTTCAGCATATCGGTGAGCACCTGCCAGGCACTTACGGCATGTAGCTGAGAACATTCGATCAGTTTGTTTACGGTTGTATCGCCAATACCCCGTGCAGGATAGTTGATAATCCGTTTCAAAGCTTCCTCATCATTTGGATTGCAAATCAGGCGGAAATAGGCAATGACATCTTTGATTTCCTTGCGCTGATAAAACGACAGTCCACCGTAAATCCGGTATGGAATACTTTGTTTTCGGAGTGCCTCTTCCATGACCCTTGATTGAGAGTTTGTGCGATATAGTATGGCAATGTCCTGATAATTAAAATTGCCTGTATATTTCAAGTCGACAATGTTATTTGTGACAACAAACCCTTCTTCAAAGTCCGTGAAAACACTCAATACTTTAATCGGCTTCCCTGTTTCTTTCTCTGAGAAAACCGTTTTGCGAATCTGTTTTGCATTTTTGTCGATCAAACTGTTGGCTGCATTGACAATCGTCTTCGTTGATCGGTAGTTCTGTTCCAGCTTGAAGATACGGGCATCGTGATAAGCATTTTTAAATTGCAGGATATTGTCTATATTCGCACCCCGGAACGAATAGATACTTTGTGCATCGTCTCCCACTACGCAAATTTTTTCATGCTGTTCTGCCAGTTTTTTTACGATAAGATATTGTGCAAAATTAGTATCCTGGTACTCATCCACCAATACATAACCGAATATTTGTTGGTATTTTTGAAGAGTCTCCGGATTGTTACGGAAAAGAACATTTGTTTGAAGCAATAAATCATCAAAATCCATCGCATCTGCCTGTTTGCAACGGTTACAATAGATTTTATATAGATCTTTCATTAAGGGTACCTTCGAGGCAATATCGGCTTTGAGCAGATCTGTATTGGCCTGATAGGCATCCGGAGTAATCAGGTTGTTCTTGGCATACGAAAGACGTGATTGTACGAACCCGGGCTTGTATATTTTATCGTCCAGCTTTAACTCTTTCACAATACTTTTTATCAAACTCTTGGAATCAGCCGAATCATATATCGTAAAGTTTCTGGAGTAGCCTATCAATTCTGCTTCCGAACGAAGTATACGCGAGAAGACGGAGTGAAAAGTTCCCATCCATAGATACCGGGCTGTTTTCTCACCTACCATAGCTGCAATTCGCTCTTTCATTTCGCGGGCTGCTTTGTTGGTAAATGTAAGTGCCAAAATGGAAGAAGGAGCCATACCTGTTTTCAACAGGTAGGCTATTTTATAGGTCAATACGCGCGTTTTCCCCGATCCTGCACCTGCTATTACCAGAGATGCTCCATCTGTATATTCAACGGCCTTGCGTTGACTGTCGTTGAGTTCATTTAAAAAATCCATAAATCAATATATAAAGGATATAAAGTACCTCTCAAAGCGCGAAGCGCTCTGAGAGTTTAAGAATATTAAATACCCAAAGGTTGTAGAACAATTTGAGTGCTTAAAAGCTTATATCTCTGTGAAAACTCTTTGGGGTGTTTTATCCCTCAAAAGGTTTAAAATCTTTTTTACGTGCAAAGTTAGTAAATGCTTTCATAACTAGCTAAAATAGTTTTCAACAACTTGTAGTTTGATCTAAAAGGAGTAGTTTTGCATTCCAAATCAAATAAAAACGAAAGAACATGCAGAAATTTAGTCGGTGGATATTTAAAATGATGGGTTGGAAAGCCATAGTTACTGTTGTTGAACCGCCAAAGAGTGTTATATGTGTTGCCCCTCATACCAGTAACTGGGACTTTATCATCGGCAAACTTTTCTATTGGTCTTTGAAACGTAAATCTGGTTTTCTGATGAAAAAATCGTGGTTCTTTTTTCCTGTCGGGAATATACTTCGTCATATGGATGGAATCCCTGTAGATCGTACAAAGCGAACTTCTGTAACCGATCAGGTGGCGGAAGAATTTCGTAAACGTAAGACTTTTCATGTAGCTATTACGCCGGAAGGAACTCGAAAAGCTGTACAGAAATGGAAAATGGGTTTTTATAATATCGCCCTTAAAGCTAACGTGCCTATTCAATTGGCCTATATCGATTATACTAAAAAAGAAATGGGCATTACCGATATAATATACCCTTCAGGTAATGAAAAGGCAGATATGGATGCTATTATGGCTTTTTACAAAAATATTAATGGAAAGCATCCTGAGAAATTCCAGAGACAATAAATTTGCAAAATTCTTTTAAAAGTAGAATATTAATTCTCTTTTTAAAAACGGTTAGAAATTTTTATCTTTATTATTATGCGTATTACTCTTATTCAGGACATCATCTTTTGGGCCGATAAAGCTGCAAACATTCAAAAGGTAGAGGATCAATTGATTTTGTTGGCCGGAAATACCGATTTAGTGGTGTTACCCGAAATGTTTACAACCGGGTTTTGTACAGATAAACTTTTTTTGGCTGAAACTATGGACGGAGAAACGGTAAAAATACTGAAGTATTGGGCTATAAAGTACAAACTGGCTATTGTCGGAAGTTTTATTGCCAATGAAAATGAAAAAATATATAACCGTGCGTTTTTTGTTTCTCCTTCTGGCAAGATTGATACGGCTGATAAGCGTCATCTGTTTAGTTTTGGAGGCGAGAATGAATACCTCTCAGCCGGTGATAAAAGGTTGATTGTAAACTATGCGGGATTTAATATCTTGATATTGGTTTGCTATGATATCCGTTTTCCTGTTTGGAGCCGAAATATAAATAATGAATATGATTTGGTGATTTTTGTCGCTAACTTTCCTCAACGCCGTATTATCGACTGGGATATTTTATTGCAGGCCCGTGCTGTTGAAAACCAGGCGTATGTCTGTGGTGTGAATAGGGTAGGAGTAGATGGGCAGGGAATTGATTATAATGGACATTCGGTATTACTCGACTTCAAAGCGATGCCTGTATTAAAATTTGACGGTAACAAAACGTCTATTCAAACGGCAAACATAAACATTGAGCCCTTAAATCTTTACCGGCAAAAATTCGCCGTATGGCGGGATGCTGATGAATTTGAAATAAAACAGTAAACTTAAAGATCGGTTTTTCTTTTAGCATAGATTATCTCGTCGATATACTCGTTGTGCTTAAATAATGTTTTTTCAAAACAACCCTCGAGAGTAAAGCCTGCCTTCTCTAACACCCGTTGTGAAGACTTATTCGTGCCGAAAGGGCGGGCAAATATTCGTGTAATGTCGAACGTTTTAAAACAGTATTCCACCATTAGTTTGACTGCTTCCGTCATAATGCCTTGTCCCCAATACTTTTCCGAAAGCATATAGCCCATTTCCGCATTTTTTGCATGAATATCTGTTTGAGGAAATATCCCGACGGATCCTACTGCTTCACCGTTAACATCAATGGCAAAGAGCCTTGTCGGTTGCATTTGGATGGCTGTTGTTATAAATTTCATTCCATCTTGCTGCGTATATGGATGCGGGAAAGTATCAGTCAGATTCTTCGCAATATTGTAATTATTAGCGAATTTTACCAGATTATCAATATCAGTCTCTTTCCAAGGGCGTAACGTGCATTTCATACGATTCTCCGTTTATTCGTGTTGTTCTTTTTTCGGATTGTTGCTTTACATTTATTGGCTTTTGTCATGGTTCTTACATCTGTTCTCTTTTTTATTGTTTCTCCGTCAGGTATTTCCAAAACCGCTTTGGCAGGTTTTGCCGGTGAAGTTTTGGATTAATGCGTTCCTTGATGGTCATTGAGTTGAAATAGCCTTTCCACAAATCTTGAAATAGTTTTTCGTCTTCTGCCATTAGTTCCGTATTCAGCTTTCCACCGGGGAAATTTTCCGTCATGTCCAGTGTTATTTCGGTGACGTTTTTCAGATCGTAATAATAGCCGTAATTGCGTTTCAGGTCGTAGATTACCCATTTCTGGTCAGCAAAGCGGTCTGCGAAATGTTCAATGGCGAGTGGTAACGCATTGAAGACAGGCGATACGGGCGCAAAGAAAATATCATCGGCTGCTTTTTGGAAACGGACAAACTGAATTACGCGCAGTCGTTCCTTGTCCACCTTTTTTGCCAGGTTCCGCATTTCAAGGATGTCCGGATCTGCAAAGTTCATTTCAATGGAGTGCTTGCTGTCGAATGTCTTCCGGATATAGCGGAATATCAGTTCGTCGCTGCCGGGCTGTTCGGAAAGCCATACGTATCTCAGCATGTTTCGGGTAACGGCCATCATCTTTCTCTCCAGACCCTGCCATACGCGGTTCGATTTGTCTCCTTGCGTGATCACGGTGTAACTCTCGTCTGTAAACAGCGGCTCCGGTTCGTCCTCGCCGAATAACCGGTCGGGAAATGTTTTCCGGTTATAGGCATCGAATACGGCTGTAAGCAATCCTTCAAATGTCTTATCGTAGTGGAAAATAATCATTGAAAATATAATTGGATGTTTCGGTTGACCCTGTAATTTGGACTTCAGTCGGGAAACTCCAGCGACATCTGCTGATGGTTATCTTTCCTTTTGGCGACTTTTTTTGCCGTAAGTATCTGCCGTACATATTCGGGTGACGTCTCATTTACGGTAAAGGCCGGCAGCTCGTTACAGGTAATGAAATACTGAGCTTTCTTCAGGACGATGCCCATCTTCTTTAGGGATGTTGCGTTCAGTCGTCCATACCGTCGCGATACAACGATAAGTTTTGCCGATCTCACGCCTATACCCGGAATGCGCAGTATTTGTGTGTAGTCGGCCTTATTTATGTCCACCGGGAAATGCTCGGGATGATGTAACGCCCACGCTAGTTTCGGGTCAATTTCCAGATCGAGGTTCGGATGGTTATCGTCTACAATTTCGTCTACTTTAAATTCATAAAAGCGCATTAACCAATCGGCCTGATAGAGTCTGTTCTCGCGGACTAACGGTGGTTGCTTGAGTGCCGGTAACCGGTTATCGTATGAATTGACCGGGATATAGCCCGAATAATATACGCGTTTCATGCTGGGACGTTGGTACATGGCGGCAGACGTGTTTAAAATTTGTTTGTCGCTCTCGTCGGTTGCTCCAATAATCATTTGTGTGCTTTGACCTGCGGGGGCAAAGCGTGGAGCCGAGTTGAATTTTTTCCGTTCCTCACTACTCTCAAGCACTCCTTGCTGGATATAAAGCATCGGTTTAAAAACGCTTTCGTGACTCTTTTCGGGAGCAAGCATCTTTAGATTTTGTTCGGTGGGTATTTCTATGTTTACACTCAGACGGTCGGCATAGAGTCCTGCTTCGCGTACCAGTTGTTCGCTGGATCCGAGGATGCTTTTCATATGGATATACCCGTTAAACTTATGCACCGTCCGAAGCTGTTTCACCACGCGTACCATGCGTTCCATTGTATAATCGGGATTATTAATAACACCCGAACTCAGGAATAAGCCTTCAATATAATTGCGTCTGTAGAATTCGATGGTGAGCTCTACCAGTTCGTCCACCGAGAATGTGGCCCGCCGAATGTCGTTACTACGTCGGTTGATGCAGTAGGCACAATCGTAAATACAATAGTTGGTGAGCATGATTTTGAGCAATGACACACAACGTCCGTCCTCTGTAAAACTATGGCAGATTCCCCAACCGGCGGTATTACCAATCCCGCCCGGTGTACTCTTCCGGGTGGTACCGCTGGACGCGCACGAAACATCGTACTTTGCCGACTCAGCCAGTGTCTTAAGTTTTTCGAGTATCTCTTCTTTCATCTCGCACAAAGTAACGGATTTTGCACGAGAAAAAAGAGTGAGCTTGTATTAAAATTTGATGGTTGTTGATAAGTTGAAGAATCCGTTTCCCTAAATAAAATCCGTTTTAAATAGTAATGTATTTTTGTTCTCTTATATCGAATTGTTTCATTCGTGTATATGCGTCGGATCATCGGAATTCTATGCCTTTTTTCAGGTACTGCAGGCGGCTTCCTCAGTTACCGGAGATGGCTAAATGACTATTATTTTCTTTTCCGAAACGATTGTCGATCTTGATATCCGGCACAGGTAAATTCCTTGCGGAATCTGTTTGTTACGATTCAACGTTACAGTATGTTCGCCGCCCGGTTGATTTCCATATAAGATGGTTCTTATCCGCTGACCTGCCAGGTTGTAAATACTGATGTCTACATCTTCGGCTTTTGAAAGAGAATAATTTATCGTGGCTGAAGTGGTGAAAGGATTCGGATAAATCGTAAATGTAGGTGTCTCAGCGTTGACTTCTTTCACGAAAGTCAATGCTGAAGTTTCATAAATCTGTGCCGTATCCATATTGCAAATCTGAATATTGTCAAACCAAAATGCTTTACCTGCCAGTGAGCCTTCCTCGGCAACTATATCGAAACGATCGACTGCTTTCCAGTCGAAGGCTCCGATAGGATTGTACCATGCATTATCCCACGAACCGCCATCCACAAAGCTTGTTAACGGAATATAGACCTTATGCCATTTGCCATCCCATGGTGCCGTGTTTTCGGTCATTGTGTAGTTCATTCGCCAGGGATGATCGGTGGCGTCGGTTTTTGTGTCTGTAAATCGCAAATCGAAACGGACTCCGGGAGTATTACCTCTGATCAATAAACTCAGTGCGTAATTTTCGGATTTAAGGGTTGTAAGATCTTTATCCGGAGAAAAATCGAACCCGACTGTTCCATACTGAGCACTGCCGCTCCAGTATAGGCAGTATCTCCCGTTATTGGGCTTACTCTCCGAATAAAAATCAACAGTTCCGCCACTGGCATTGCTCGATTCCAATATCTTTTCACCAATAAAATCGGAATAGATATTAAATCCAGTCAGGTCGGGTGTCAATGTATATACCTGCTGGGCCGGTACGTTTAAACCGAGGGAGGTAAGCAAGGGAATATTTAAATCATAATTGAACTGTTGGTTTGATCCTTTATAAAACAATCCGAATCCGCCCTGATAATCCCAGGTTGTCCAGGCAATGCCTTTTGATTCGAGATAACTCCGTACCTGACCGTACCAATACGATCGGTCCGTGTTGCTACTGTTCAGGTTATATACCCCGAATTCTCCGCAATAGATATTGACATTCCGGCTCGTTTTAAAGGCTACAGCGACATCGATCAATGATTTTATGCCGGCCGCCGTACCGTCATTGTGGTAATTGGTTATGCTGCCGGCCACCCAGGTGCTGGCCAGATCGGCAGGAACGGTTGGCATCGTACTGGCATTGTAAGGAAAAGGAACATTCGCCAGTGAACCCAACGAAGGGACCGGCCATGTTGCACCCTGATGAGTGAAAATAAACGGATCGTAGAAGTGGAATGTGTAAATCAGGTTCGGATCAGAATATACAGGTAATAAATTCAACTCGTTATATGTGTTCCAGCTGGAAGCCCCTACCACCAGCGTGTGTTTTGTGTCTACCGTGCGGATAGCCGTAATGGCTTTCTGTTGAATGCCGCCCCACGTTTGAGTTGTTATCCCGTTCGGTTCATTCATTATCTCGTAAAACACGTAGGTAGAGCGGTCCTTGTAATGTGTCGCCATTTGTCGCCATACGTTGGTTAGTGCTGTTTCCAGGTTTGGATTTTTACTGGCAATGTCGTCGGTCGAATGATTATCCAGGATCAAATACAGGTTTAACTCTTCAGCCCAGTTTACCGCCTGATCCAGAAAATCGAAAAATAGCGGATCAATTGTGTAGTCGGGACTTCCATTGGTCATGTAAAACAGATTAATCGGTAATCGTATCACATCGCAGCCCAAACTCTTGATGTTTTGAAAATCTTTCTTCGTGTATTTCGAAAATTGAATTTGGCGTGTGCTTGATGTCTGGAACCATCCCGTCAGGTTGACTCCCCGGCTGAATGGTGCTTGTGCTGTGACAAACTCAATTTCTCCAGTAAATAAAATAATAAGAATTAGCAGGGTAATTTTTTTCATGAATTTGTATTGATTTAAAATTGTTCGGATATTTCACGGATTCATTACGCAATACGGTTATTCTACAGTATAAAGGCCTTGAACATACTGTTTTTTGTCTTTTTGAGTTGTAAAGATAAATATTTATTTTGAAAAGACAGAAGAAATTGTAAAAAAGACACTTTTGATTAATCAAACCTGTTTTATTAAACTGCGCACAAAGGTTTCACTGCCGTTCCACAACCTTTCCCGACCTTTTGTAGCCTTCATTTCCGCATAGCTTGATTCTTTTGATTTATTGGGTTAGTTTCTTTTGTCGTACGTGGACGTATCGGTTCCCAATTTATGCAAGTTCCATTTTTTATCGCTTTTTGTATACATTATCATCTTCTTATCTTTATAATCTGCTTTTGTTCCAAATGGAACTATCAATTAATTTTTATGGCATTTACATGGAGATAATATGGTCCTATATAATACCGTAATATGACCATGTCATTACCGTAACATTACCGTAATATCACCGTAATATCTCCGAATCGACTATAAAGATATTAGGAAGATGCGGTGGAGATGTCCTCGTGAAAGTGTCAGTATAGTATCTTTTGAATTAAAAGATATTCCAACTCCTGAAGCTGTGTGTTTGTCAGATAAAGAAGTCGGAATTGCATTGCGTGCCGGTCATCATGGTGCTCAACCGGCATTGTGTAGGTTCGGAATAAAAGGCCCTGTTCGACCTTTATTCTCGTTTTAGAATACAACTGGTGAATTCAACAGGTTTCGGAGTGCAGTTCGAAGGGTATAAGCCAACAGACAGGTACTTAAGAGCCAATAAAGTCAGTTGACGGAATGATTTAAAATCGTCTCTTCATTTTGCGTTATGCCTGTTATAAAAGACTTGTGGAAATAAAGGGACGGCAATGGATAAATGTGTTTTATTTCTAACCAACGGATTTGTTGATACCCGGTGAGATATTTTTCTATTTTCAGGTAGGATATGACTTTAGGGGCAAAACCATCGTTATATTTATTGAAAAGGTGCAAGCAAATGATGCTTACACCTTATTTTTTGTGAGTCCCCGATATATTTTAATGAAAGTTTCCCGGTGATACAATGATTCGCATTCCAGGAGGTTGAATCGAACGGTAGTTAGATATACGGTTTGTCCAACTGCAATAAAATTTACAGAAACGTTGAAGAGTCTCTTTCAACGTTTTTTATGGAGGTCGAAATTATTAAATAACAAAATTGATGTCCAGAAATCCTGTCATATCATCGCTTTCGTCATCGTTAAAGTCTTCTTCCGTTTGTTGGATGTTATGCAGCTCCATATCCCCCTGAAGCATGATTTTGCTTGTCATGAAATTCACGGAGCGTGTTACTACCCAGGCGTAACCAAAACCCAGGGTGCAAATGAGAATAACGAGATTAATGATATTCAATTTGAACAATTCGCCACCAGTGGCTGTAAATTTCATCCTGATTTGCTGATTCTCTTTGTTCAGCGTCAGGTGATCGACATAATAGGCTAAGCGGTCTTTTTGCCACCAGGAGCCATAAATCCCGAGGGTCATAAGCGACAGCAGATAGCCTTTCAGATTTATAATAAAATAGTTGGATCCGGTTCCGTTGTATTTGAATTCGACGTTTCCGGCCCGGACATTATTCAACAGGTAGTTTCTTAATTTTATTTGCATCCAGGAACCATAGATTCCAAGGGTAATAATGGTAAAGAATATCAGTTTGAAGAAACTTGCAAACAGTACTTTACGGTCACCATGGTAGCCAAAACGAATGCCGCGCCAGGAAGTACGTGCGAAGCTGTAATGGAATGATCCGTGAATAATCACGGGTATTGCAGCGATAAAGCCGAAATATAATATCAGACCTCCCATAAGGGGCATGTCCAAATACATGAATAAGAATGTTATTCCGAAAACAGCTACAAAAAGAAATACAATTTTAATGAAGCCGATAAACATTTCCCGGCCGGTTCCAAGAAAAGTGAACTTATCTTTGTCCAGCGTGGTAGCACTATAGAGAAATTTTAGAGTACGCGCTTTTGCCCAGGGATAATAAATGCCCAGCGTAATAATTGTCAGGAGCCAGTTAACGATTACAATCCCGAAATAGGTTTTCCCCTGGCCGCTAAAACTGAGTTTATAGTCTTTCAAATCCGATATTTCGTTTTCCATTTCTTATTGTTTTTTTGATTAATTGTCTATAGATGATGATGGATAATGTTTCTCTTGTTTCAATGGCAAATATACATATTTCTTGCTGACCTTACATATTTTTGTTAATTAAAATCTTATAAATTATGTAGAGATCGAATGACCACTATTTCGATGACAAGATTATGTCTGTCCCGTTACGGTTATATCCCTTAAATTTTCTATTTTTGCAGCGGGAAATCAGCGTTGATATTTTCGGAAATACATCATTCCATGAAAAGAATGCTTTTTGTGCTTGTTTTTTTCTTTTGTCTGAGCCTTACGGCGCAGACTGTTTATCGTACACAGATATTCCAACCGAATATCAAAACGTTACAAATTGGCGTGGTTGGTGAAAAGCTCGGGTTGCCCGTTATGCAGCTAAACAGTGCGAATATAATGCAGTTTAGCTTCGATGAAATGTCGCATGAAGCTCATTCGTACAGCTATAAAGTGATTCATTGCGATGCCGACTGGACACCATCGAGTCTCAATTCAACCGAATATCTGAGCGGTTATACGAATGCCAATATCACCGACTACACCACTTCGCTGAATACGACCTATCTGTATACCCATTATTCGTTTCAGTTGCCTAATAATGATATTGGTTTTAAAATATCGGGAAATTATGTGGTGATCGTTTATGAGGATAATCAATTTGAGAACCCCATTGCTCAAGCATGTTTCTCCATTGTCGATCCGCACGTGAATATCAAAGCCACCGTACGTGGAAATACAGATACAGAACTTGGCGGACGTTTACAACAACTGGATTTTGAAGTTGCATTGAACGGGTATGCCGTGCGCGATGCCTCCACGGAGATTAAAGCGATAGTCAGGCAGAATAACCGCCCGGATAATCAGGTTACGAACCTTCAACCTACTTATTTATCCGGTTCGAACTTGAGTTATATCAATAATAGAGCGTTGATATTTGAAGGAGGAAACGAATATCACAGGTTTGATATTTCGTCGGTTTATGCGGCTGCTGTCGGGGTGTCTTCTATTAACTTTACGAATCCACACTACGATGCCGTTTTGAACGATGATAAAATACAACCATCTAAGGGCTATACGTACGAACAAGATGTGAATGGCAAATTTGTTATCAATATGCAGCGTTCGGAGAGCAGTGATATCGAGGCTGATTATATGACGGTACATTTTAATTTGCCTGCAAAACAGCCATTCTTTGATGGACAATTGTATCTGGGCGGGGAATTTAATTACAACCTGATGAACGATGCAGTCAGACTGAAATATGATGGGAAAACGGAAAGTTATGTTCAGACCATTTTGCTCAAACAGGGCGGATATAATTATCAGTACTGGTTTGTACCTAAAGGCGAAAGTAAAGCAACGCCCGAGCGGGTGGACGGCAGCTATTGGCAAACCGGTAACGAATATACCATTTATATTTATTATCGCCCCTTTGGCGAGCGGTATGACCGGCTGGTGGGAGTGAAGATTGTGGATTGATATGATTGATTGAATAATAGGCCAATTATATTCTACTGATGGATAAAGCCGATAAAGCCGTCAATTTATTAATCAGTTGAGAAATCAATGACTGGAATGAATAACTTTTTTAACCACTTGTTTGAACAATCATTTCGCTAACTATTTAATTAACTAATATACCAACTAACTAATTAACCTAAAATGCAGGTATACAAATTTGGGGGCGCATCAGTACGCTCGGCAGAAGGAATAAGGAACATATTCAGCATAGTATCGGGAGTTCAGGATCAACTTTTTATTGTGGTTTCGGCCATGGGCAAAACCACAAACGCCATGGAAATAGTGCTTGACTATTTCATGAAGGCCGATCGTCAGGCTTCATTGAATAAGCTAACCGAAGTGGAAGCATACCACAACGAAATTATCGGGGAATTATTTACGCATCCTGAGGTTTGTAAGGAAGCAATAGAACCTTTCTTTACGGAACTAAAAAGTTATATCACCGAAGGCATCGGTGATGATTATGACCGTTGGTACGACCGCTTGGTATCATATGGTGAAATTATTTCGACTAAAATAGTCTCGGAATATCTATCGGAATCAGGTATTGGAAATAAATGGCTTGACTTGCGCGGTCTAATGGTGACTGACAGTAATTACCGGGAGGCCAATATAAAGATGGACGAATCGCAGGCACGACTCCAACAAGCAACAGACTTTTCAAAGAACCATATATATATCGGACAAGGGTTTATCGGGGCTAATATCAAAGGTAATCCTACGACGCTGGGACGTGAAGGATCCGATTATTCGGCGGCGGTAGTAGGCAATTTGTTAAATGCAGAAAGTGTGTCAATATGGAAAGATGTACCCGGTATTCTGAATGCGGATCCACGTATCTTTGAAAATACGGTACTTATCCCTGAGCTGTCCTATCTGGACGCAGTGGAACTGGCATATAGCGGTGCCCAGATTATTCATCCGAAGACCATAAAGCCTCTTGAGAATAAACATATTCCACTTTATGTCCGTCCGTTTGGAAGTCCCGGAGAAGCAGGTACGGTGATTAAAGCAACCACCGATAAACCGATTGACATCCCGGTCCTGATATTACGTAAAAATCAGGTCTTGATAACCGTTCGTCCGCGTGATTTCTCTTTTGTATTGGAAGAGAGTTTATCAAAGGCTTTTTCGGTCATGAATAAGCACCGGTTGAAAGTAGCTATGATTCAAAGCTCGGCTATCAGCATTTCGGTTTGTGTTGACAATAGCCGTTATCTGGCCGGAGCATTAGACGAACTGGGGAATGAATTTAAGGTGACTTACAATGATGGGTTGGAGTTGCTCAATATAAGGGGTATTAACGATGAAATAGTTCGGCAGACGACTGCCGGGAGGACTATTTTGCTGACGCAACGAACCCGGAAAACAGGCAGATATTTGATGAAAGAATTGCTTTAAAAAGAAAAGAGTCAGAGTTGCAAAAGCAGCCTGACTCTTTTTCTGTAAGTACTATTATTCTTGAATTTTAGAAGAGCCTTTCTGCAAAAGGGATCAATAGAGCAGTCATAACGCCCATGATACCGATGGCTAATCCACTGATTGCACCTTCTACGGCTCCCATTTCCATAGCACGAGCCGTGCCAAGTGCATGAGCAGAAGAACCCATAGCTAATCCTTGAGCGATTTTACTCTTGATCCCCAGCTTTCGTAGTAGTATCGGCCCGATTAGACCGCCAAATATTCCACAAATCACTACAAAGGCAGCAGTGAGAGCCGGAACACCTCCCGATTTCTCTGATAAACTCATAGCTATTGGCGTGGTTACTGATTTAGGTGCCAATGAGGCCATTAACATATGATCGGCACCCATTAATTTGGCAATTAGCATAACACTCACAATCCCAACTGCACTACCGACAAATACCGAGGTGAGTATTGAAATGACATTACCACGAATTTGTTCTATTTGTTCGAAAAGTACATACCCTAATGCCACTACACTTGGTCCGAGCATGAAGTTCAGGATACGGGTCTGTTTATAAAATGTAGGATAATCGATGCCCGTTAGTTTAAGAAAAGGTATGATAATAATCATCGAAATAAGTAACGGTTGCAACAGGGTGATTTTGGTCCGTTTATAAATAAAAACCCCAAACAGAAATGCACCCATTGATAACATGAGAAGAAAAACTTCACTGGTGATGATTGGTCTGATTTGTTCCATATAATTATTCATGATTTATGTCCTCCTTTTGTTCTGCGTTTTTCGAAGTTATCCTGAATAAGTGACACAGTGGCAATAGTAAGCACCGTACTAATGGCAATTGCAGCAAGAATGGTGAATAATGATTTGGAAAGCAGTTCGGCATATACCATTAATCCCACACCGGCCGGAACAAAAAATACGGCCATATTTTTAGTAATGACAATTGATACATCCTTTACATTGTCCGGTTTAATGATCTTGAAAAATAGACACAGAAAGAGCAACACCATGCCAAGCACACTTCCCGGTATAAAACCCTGAATAAGCAGGCTAAGCATTTCGCCCAGAAAGTAAAAGAGAAGAATATAAAAAGAACCTTTTATCATAAATAATAATTATTATAAAGCACAATATACTAAAAGAAAAAACTAATTATTCCTGCATGTTGTGATTTCTCCATAGTAATTAATCAACAGGATACTTGAAGACCATTCAAAGAATTCTTTTGAAAAAAATAAATGTATTCCAGTATTATTACGAAACATAATTGTATCGTAATTTTTAATTCTTAGATATGATTAATCAGATGTTCGATTAGAATTTTTAAACCAATTCCGATTAGAATAAGTCCACCAAACATTTCAACTTTTAAATGAAATCTTTTTCCAAAATGAACTCCGATAAACATTCCGAAAAAAGTAAGAATAAAACTAATAACACCGATGATAGCTATTGCTTTCCAAATTAAACCCGAAAAAGGAACAAATATGATTCCTGTAGCAAATGCATCGATGCTGGTTGCAAGGGACAGTGAAAGAATGGATCCCCATGAAAAAGGATTAACTGTTTTGTTCGAATCCTGATCAATAGGTTTAAGTCCTTCAACTATCATTTTTCCTCCAATCAACGAAAGTAAACCGAACGCTAACCAATGGTCAATGCTTTTTACATACTCTGCAAATCCGGCACCGGCAAGATACCCGATTAAAGGCATAACCGCTTGAAATAATCCAAACAAAAATGCCATACGAAATGTTTGCCAAAAGAAATATTTTTTTACATGAATTCCTTTACTTACGGATACTGCAAAACAATCCATGGCCAGACCAATGCCGATAATGATAATGGATAGTATGTCCATGAGTTTAATTCAAAGTTAATTTGTTGATATGTTTGAAAAGGTGTAGTATTTGTCGAAAATGAAAATGCGTCAGTTGGAATAATTCCTTCTGACGCACTTTTATAATCAGAATCAATATTGACATGATTTATCAATCTGTCAATTACCAATTCATTACTTGTTTGTATACATTTTTACCGGTAAATCCTAGTTTTTCATCAAGAACTTTATAGGGAGCTGAGAACCCAAACGATTCCAAACCGAAAACTTTTCCATTTGAACCAACCAAACCTAAAAGATTGACGGGAAGTCCTGCTGTTAATCCGAAAATTTTAGCTCCTTTAGGTAAAACACTTTCCTGATATTCGGCAGACTGGCTACGAAACAAACCTTCAGAAGGAGCAGATACCAACCGAATTTTCACACCATCGGCACGGAGTAATGCTGCACCTTCATAAAGTGTAGAAACTTCAGAACCTGAAGCAACCAGGATTACATCATAGTTATCATCGCTCTCCACAACATAAGCTCCTTTTTGTGCCTGTTGAGCATCAATCTTGCGAGTTGAAGTTGTAGGAAGATCCACAATATTTTGACGGGAAAGGATTAAACCTGTTGGAGTATGAGTGTTTTCAATAGCCATTTGCCATGCAATAGTTCCTTCTTCCACGTCAGCAGGACGCAACACTAACATTGAATTGTGTCCTTTGTGGTTCTTTAGTTTTTCCATTAACCGAATTTGAGCTTCTTGTTCTACAGGTTCATGAGTAGGTCCATCTTCTCCAACACGGAAAGCATCATGCGACCAGATAAATTTCACTGGCTGTTCCATTAATGCAGCCATACGTATAGCAGGTTTCATATAGTCGGAGAAAACAAAGAAAGTGGCACACGCAGGAATAATTCCTCCATGAAGACTCATTCCGATACAAATAGCTGCCATTGTTAGTTCCGATACACCTGCCTGAAGAAATGCTCCTGAGAAATCGTTTCTTGTAAATGCTTTTGTATTTTTGAGGAACCCGTCTGTCTTGTCTGAGTTAGATAAATCGGCACTTGAAACCACCATATTTTCAACTTGTTTTGCCAATTCACCGAGTACGGTTGCTGAAGCAGCCCGAGTTGATTGATTTGGTTTTTGTACAATGGCATCCCAGTTTACATTTGTTTTTCCGGAGAAGAAAAAATCCATTTTCTTTGCTAATTCAGGATTCTCTTTTACCCAAACGGCTTTAGCTGCATATTTCTTAGCTACTATTTCTTTCAGTTCCGCAGCACGTTTAGCATACAATTCTTTTGTTTCTTCGAAAATAACAAAAGGATTTTCTGGATTACCACCCAGATTTTTGATACTTTCTGCATAAGAGGCTCCACATTCGCCAAGAGGCATACCATGAGTCGCACATTGACGTTCAAAGCTAGTTCCATCAGTTTTCAAAGCTCCTTTACCCATAATTGTCTTGCCAATTATCAGAGTAGGACGTTCAGTTTCTGCTTTAGCTTCTTTTAAAGCTGTACGGATTTCTACAGCATCATTTCCATTAATCTCAATAACATTCCAACCCCATGCCAGATATTTCTGAGCAACGTTTTCACTTGTTACAGCATTCGTTTGAGTAGAAAGCTGAATATCGTTTGAGTCATAAAACATGATCAGGTTGTTTAAACCAAGGTGTCCGGCAATACGACCAGCCCCCTGTGAAATTTCTTCCTGTACACCACCATCCGAAATGAACGTGTAAATTGTCTGGCTCATTACTTCACCAAAGCGGGCTTTTAAAAATTTGGCTGCAATTGCTGCACCAACAGCATAAGTATGACCTTGACCAAGTGGACCGGAAGTATTTTCAACTCCACGCATAATATCAACTTCAGGATGACCGGGTGTTGGACTTCCCCATTGACGGAATTGTGCAAGTTCTTCAGTAGTATATTTTCCAGCGCATGCCAGGACTGAATAGAGCATAGGTGACATATGACCAGGATCAAGGAACATGCGATCGCGTCCTTCCCATGCAGGATTTTGAGGATCGTATTCTAAAAATTCAGAATAGAGTACATTGATATAATCTGCACCACCCATTGCACCACCTGGATGTCCCGATTTGGCTTTTTCAACAGCAGAGGCAGCCAAGATTCGAATATTGTCTGCAGCACGATTTAAAATTTGAATAGAATTCATAAGTGATTGATTAGAGTTGTTATTTTATTTGATTGTTTATTTCTGTTTTGATAAAACTTTATTTGTCTTTAAATTCTTTTTAGGGGATAAGAAATGATAGCCCAACGTATAATTAAAGCCCCAGTTTGATCCATTATTTTGACCGAATCCGGGAATATACCACGGCGCTACTTTTCCTGAAACATCTTGAGTTATTAGGTTTTTATTACGTATACTCCAGCCCATATAAAAATCTTTGAGCACTTCAACCTGAACTCCTACTACAAACTCATACCATAATTTAGTGGTAGATTGATTTAAATAACTGAATGTTTCTGTTCCACCCCAATAATCGTCAGTAATCGTTACGTTAGTTACATTGTAATCAAAATGGCTCATGCCGAGTCTAAGTCCTGCAATAAATAGATTGTTAGTAGGCCTGGAATCTTTTTTTCTTTTTCTTAAGTTAAAGTCAATACCTATTCTTTCAAATACACCGTTTGTCTTGAAACTGATATTGTCAGATGCGAGTTTATTAGCTCCTGCTATACCAAATTCTATAGTTGGGAATAACTTGTGTTTCAGGTCTAATTGAATGCCACCTTCAGTCGAATATGAACTGCTATTCATTAATGATGAAGTAACTAGCGAAGCAGCATCTACTTTCACCGTGAAGCCATTCAGCCAGCGTGTAGAATCCTGTGGGATTTCTATTTGTTTCTTCTTCTGAGCAATTGCAGTACTAACTGTCAGGCAGAGGAGGAAACTACTTATATAAACGAATATTCTCCGCATTTATCGTATTTACGTCGTGAATGATAATTCTAACTGAGTCAATATAATGATGAGTGGTGACTACTGTGTCAATCGAATGTAATTTTATACAACCACATTCTAGTGATAAATAATCATTTAGATTTGTATGATAGATAGTCATTGTATCTAAAACCGTATTGAATTTAAGCTTAAACTTTGATTGAATAGATCTGTTGCTTAAAGGTAAATTAATCGAACTTACACTTTTTTTATTATTATATAAAATAGAATCTATTAAATGATATTGACCGGTCAAACTATCAACTTTTAGTCCCTGAACTGTCAAACTATCAATACTCAATGAAGATCTGGTGTATATATTTGTTGTGTCATTATAATGAACATGGTAAAAACTGGCTGTCAATTTCACATATTTTGTTTGAATACATGTCTCGTCACTAGTACATGATACATTCAATAGCAGTGAGGATATAAGTAATATGAAAATAGATTTTTTCATTCAAAGAATAATTGGATTAATGAATTATTTTAAATTAGTGTTGTAAAAATGATATTATAGTCGTTAAAATAATAAGCGAACTTCTTTCTTTAGTAAATTAATTGCCAGTTCAGTTGGAGGTTGTTCGCTGTTTCCATAAACATGAATAATTAATTCAGCCAACTGAGTTGCCGAATTTGTAGGATTGCATTTTGTTGCACAGGTATTTACTAATCGAAGCAAACTTTCCTGAGCTCCCCGTATGTAATTCCATGCATTGTCACTTATATAAATTTGTTGCGATAAGTTATGCGAAAATTCTTGTCGTATAGTAGATAGCAATTGAGTGTGAAGCTCCATGTTTGTCATTCCGGTTGTTGTGACATTAACTATCAACGTGTCCGGAGTTGTGCGTTCTAATACCAATATCAATCTCTCGTATGCACGAAGTCGAATGGGAATAAGGGTCGATGAACTCACCTTACGTAATTCAAAATTGCGTCTTTTTTCTTCATTGCGCAGCAATTTGTCAATTAACAGGTAAGCAGTTAATAATACAATTAAAGCAGGTAGAGTTATTTTAAGAATATCGATTATTTCCATTTATAATTATTCAGATTATTCAGACTGATTTTTATTCCCTGTCTTTTGAAGTTTTATTTCAATAGGATGAATAGTAACTAAACAACCTTTAGGTACAGACTTCAAATCGTTTTCAATAGATTTGTAAAACATGTTCAAAACCTCGGTTTTATCAATCATTTCAATCACAACCGGTAGCTTCTCAGTTAGTTCCCAAAAGCGGGAAGAGCTGATACGTGTGCTGCTTAATCCATAACCCATAATGCCTCGATAAACAGTAACGCCTGCAATACCCTTGCTCTTAGCTAATACAACTAAATGCTCATATAATAGTTCATGCCCCAGTTGATCTGTACTGCTGGCATAGATTTTTAAAATGCTGATTTCGGATGAATTCATATTACAATAAATTTGAAGATACGTATCCTAAATAAACCGCTAAAAATCCGAGAAATATACTTAATCCTGTATACATTAAAACAGATGCAAATTGTCCGTTCTGCATTAAAGTCAGGTTCTCATTTGTAAAGGATGAAAATGTCGTAAAGCCGCCACATACTCCAACCATTAAGAATAAACGCAAATTAGACGAGATTATCTCACTCTTTGATGAAATCCCTGCTATAAATCCTATTATAAGACTTCCCAATACATTTATCGTCAGCGTACCAAAAGGGATTGAATATAGATTCCAATAAAGATTTAGTCCGGATACCAAAAACCGGGCAATACTTCCAATAAAACCACCCAATCCAACGATTAATAATTGCTTCATGTGATACGAATTTGACGAATTTTAATTCGTGTAATTAGTATTTATATCTCTTTTTCTATCTGGTAATTATTTCGCTCGGTAGAATTTCTGGCGACTATCTCACCGACAAAACCGGATAAGAAGAGTTGAGTACCCAAAATCATTGCCAGTATTGCCAGATAAAAATATGGACTATCAGTTATAAGCGGAGCTCTCACATGTTCAAAAATAGCAATTAATTTGTTCACCCCAACAGCAACGACTGCAAAAAAACCAAGTAAAAACATTAAACTTCCAAATAATCCAAAGAAATGCATCGGCTTTTTCCCGAATTTCGCTAAAAACCATAAAGTCATTAAGTCCAGATAACCGTTTACAAAACGGTTCAAACCAAATTTTGTTTCTCCAAATTGTCGTTTGCGATGTTCAACCACTTTTTCTCCGATATGAGTAAATCCAGCATTCTTTGCTAAAAAAGGAATATAACGGTGCATTTCACCGAATACTTCTATGTTTTTGACAACTTCATTTCGATAGGCTTTTAATCCGCAGTTCATATCGTGCAACTTTAATCCGGTCACTTTCCGGGCAGTTGCATTGTAAATTTTCGAAGGTATGTTTTTTGAAAGTTTCGAATCGTAGCGCTTTTTCTTCCAACCTGAAACTAAATCATAATTTTCATTCTTTATCATCGAAAATAATTCAGGTATTTCATTTGGACTATCTTGCAAATCAGCATCCATAGTAATGACAACATCTCCTTTGGCAGCCCTGAAACCACAATACAAAGCAGGTGATTTCCCGTAATTATGTCGGAATTTTATTCCTCTTACATTTTTTGATTGATTCTGTAACAATTCTATCACCTCCCACGATTTATCGGTGCTGCCGTCATTCACAAATATAACTTCGAAAGTATATTTATTCTCGTTCATGACACGCTCAATCCACTCGAATAGTTTTGGAAGCGATTCTTCTTCATTATATAACGGTACAATTATTGAAATATCCATATTATTCATTGAAATTAATTCGTTTCAAGAGGAAATGAAAATCTTTTATTTCTCAAAAATAGTTTTTTCTTTTCTTACAAATGCAGCCAAAATTAAGCCCCAAAATGCTCCGGCAATCATACTAAAAAATATATTTAGAAACGAATATGGGGCAGGCTTGTATACTGTTTCAAAAAGTTCGTTCGTTTTTTTATCCAGTGGAATTTGAAGATTTTCGTACATCTTGAATATAGTCTCAAGTGTTATTCCTAAGAAGTTTTTGTCAATAAAACTGGTATAAATCCATATAACAATTGAAGATACGATTGATCCAAAGAAATAAATCAGGAAAATATAACCGAATGCTTGTCCATATTTGATTAATCCTTTAAATTCAGTATTGCAAAGATGGATAGCCATTCTATATAAAACAAAAATAATAAATACAGAAATAATTATTGCAAATGAAGCTAAGAAACTATTCTTCTGAGCTGAAAGTATGAATTTTACCGATAGCAATAGTCCTACAATATGAAAATTGTTCAGGGAAGATTTCAATATATTTGGTTGCATATAGATTATTTTGATTTTAAGGTACAAAAGTACAAAAAAACAGTTAGAATGGAAAAGAAAAATCAAATATAGTCCGATAAGATACTTTGTAAAAATAAATGAGTTAGTGAATAATAAAAAAATAAACCTATCGGATTTATTTCCGATAGGTTTATACAAGAAAACATAATGCATGAATAGTAAACAAACAGAAAGCTAATATCGAGAATTAAATCAACATAAACGGAATTTATTGCATTGATTAATTGTGTTTTCTATCGGTGAATAATCAGTTTCTCTGTTTTATTTGATTTATTTGATTTAATCGTTGCCAAATACACGCCATTGGACAATGAACTAAGAGAAACTGATTCATCGGTTTTTATTTCTTTCGTAAGCACTATTCTGCCTTCCAGATCGGATATAGTTATCATTGCCTTGCCTTCAAAGCCTGCAATACGGATAGCATCTGTTGCCGGATTAGGGTAAACGGTCACCTTGGCATCGTTATTTAATACATCTGTTCCGGTAGTTGTTTGTTTCAGGATGAAATAGTAGCAGCCATCTAGATCGTTGAACAGAATGATATATTTGCCGGCTGTGTAAGGAATATTTGCTCCTGCACTCAGTCCGATTCCGTAAGGAAAATAAGTGTTACCCCAGTTAATATTCCATGACCCGTTAACTCTGAATTTGACTCCCTGATCAGCAAGATAATCGTGAGTAAATTCATAAGTAGTGTACCAAAAGTTATTGTTAGCACTTTTTACAGGTATCATTGCTATATCTGATCCCCATGAGTTAAAATCACCCATTAAGCCAATGGTTGAATAACTTACAGAACTACTACCCGAAGCTTCAATAGTGAGCGTATTATCTATGGAATTTAATGTTATGGTATAATAACCATCAGTTGGAACTACGAAATTGGAAGAGGTGCCATTATTCATAACAGGACTATTTATTCCTTCACTTCCTGAGTTTCCCCACTGTATATCCCAACTTCCAATATTCCGAACTAATTTAAACCATTTTGTGGCAAGAAAATATCCTGTATAAGTAAATACTCCATCGCCTGTTTCGTTATATACATTTCCGTTTACCAGACTCATAGGATAAAGTGTCTTTCCTAAACCGCTAGTACTATAATCCCACGAACCATCTCCAACAGCCGAACCTATTACATACCATAATCTGGGTGTTATTTGATTATAACTATATTTCGTCGGATTATAGCTGTATTTGGCTATTTGTCCGTAATCACTGGTGAGCCAGCCCGAATTTGTATCCGCGAAAGAGATGCTGAAAATGTTGCTTCCTACAGGTGTAACATATTTAGTCCATGTTGTACCGCCATCTTTGGTGCCAAGAACATATTGTGTGTTATCTCCATCCATGTGGCTCCCTATCCAGCCCGTACTTGAATCGAGAAAGAAGACGCATTTGCTTTTTGCTGTAGAAGATAAAGGATTAGTTACGGTTGTCCAGTTATTACCGCCATCGGTAGTTTTCATAATCAATCCATTCTTTCCAACGACCCAACCATGTGTCAGGTCGGTAAAATATATGGAATTAGCCGTCCCTATATTACTTGCCTGAACCATCCAGGTTAAACCTCCATCGGTAGTATGATAAATATTATTTAAATTTCCTTCCCCAATATCGCGAATATTGTTTCCTACCATCCAGCCGTTACTGGCATCTATGAATTGATATATTCCTCCGACACTATTGTTGATTGCAGTCCACGTATTTCCTCCATCAGTTGTTTTGTATAATTTAGCCCCTCCGTAAATAATATTATAAATTGTAACCCAGCCATTGTTGTTGTCCTCGAATTGAACCTGAAGTCCGATGTCACTGCTAACCGATAAATCTTTTTGAAGTATGCCCAATGTATACCCTCCGCTACCCATATCAGGCGTAGTCATGATGGACAAACTTTTATCGGCACTTAAGAATCCATGAGTGTTTGACACGTCTGTAAAACTGACTATTCCATCGGATGTTATTGACATATTTGTAGACAGATCATTTCTGCTCTGACCGTTAACTATTAAATTTGTGATAGTTACATTGCCTTGTGAGTCTATTATTGATTGGCTGTGTGACCAACTGGCCCATTGATCGGTATCGTTTGTATTATCCGACACCAACGAATGGCTTTGCCAAAGACCCTGCATATCGGATATAGAATAGGTAGTTCCGGATACTTGTTTTTGAAAAGTCACAAGATTATAATCACTATTCTCGTTTCCGGTCATTGTCATATAAAATGTCTTTTTATTAGCACTCATAAAGCCGTGTATATTTGAGCCGATAGAACTCATGCCGGTAATGATACCACTGGAAGAGATAGAAGCAGTTGTACTAAGACTTCCACCACCACCTACTCCTACAAAACTTCCAGTGAAATTTCCACTGGCATCACCAGTCAACGTTGCATGAGCCCAACCTGCATGATCACCTGAACTGTTACCTGCTGATAGTCCATGCATTTGCCAAATTCCTTGTAGATCAGCTTTAGAGTAGGTAGTACCTGAAACTTTTTTTTGTAAAACCAAAAGGCCATATCCTCCTCCGTTTTCTGTAGAGGTAATCATGATCGTGCTTTTGTCGGAGCTCATAAAGCCATGCATGTCGGAGGAAGCATTCATGCTAATCACTCCGTTTGATGAAATTAACAACGATATACCGTTCATATCTGATTGTGATTGGCTGTTTAAAATCAGATCGGTCAATGCACCGCTTCCGGTTGCATCCAGTGTTAAAGTTCCATGCTGCCATGCTGTCTGCTTGCTGGAGGTTGACAATGGGTTTTTGGCAACAAGTTCATGCAATTGCCACGTCCCTTGTAGGTCGGATGTACTGTAAGTAGGGTCTGCTGAAAAACTCAGGCCACATTTATATATAAAAATTGACGAGAGTAGTGTATTTGATAAATAAAAGATATTTTTTTGATAATATGCCATAGATTTTGAAACGATGTTTTCGGCAAGCGTGCTGAAAAACTCACCCAATACATGATAACAGGGTACAGGAGTACTACTCCCGCCAATTTGACTAAGTTCAACACCAACAAGATGGTGGCAATCCAGCTTTCGCTTGTTCCTTTAAGCCTTGCTTTTATACGATCTAAACCGTATGCAGTTTTAGCTTGACCGAACTTGCCTTCAATTGGATTTCTCTCTCCTGGACTTACATGAATTGACATTGCCGAAGGTCTTCCAAGTGGCTTAGCCAAAAGTTTTATTCCTAGCTCTTTGAGTTTAGATCGATTGTTTCGGGTACAATATATTTGATCAGCTAGGATTTCTCTTGGATAGCAACCAAAACGTTTTCGGAACTGTTCTACGTAATTTATCATGTGACTTCCTTCGTTAAAAGCATCCCATGAAAGTTCATCCAAAAAGGAGATTCCATCAATAATTGAAACATGAATCTTTGCTCCGAATTCTACTTTTGCCTGAGCTTTCCCGCGCACAATTGGACGAACATGTGGTTGATGTATGCTTACGATACGGTAATCAATGCTATGGGTTTTGTTGTCATACATTTGTTTTTGTTGGTCGTAAAGCGTTTGAACTACAAAAAGGTATTTCTGCTCTGCCGGTTTCAAAGGAAAAGGTAATCCTTCATAAGCATCCAATAGTTGGTGCATTGACTTAATATCCCGTCGGACATAATTGAGCTGCTCGCGAATTGCCTTACGGATTACTTTATGACCTATTCTCTTTTTCTGAGCTGTGTGCAAATAAGTTTTACGAGCCACCTCACGATAAGTTCTTGGTTTGCCACTATGCAAGGTTGGATCGTAAACGATGTCAATCAGTTCTTCCAGTTTTTCCCTGGCATCGTTCAACAGGTTCAAATCAGTAGGATAAGCAATGTCTTGTGGGCAAGCCGTAGCATCGAAAATCACTCGGCCTATGTGCTCTATTCTAGTTGGATCACTTGGCTTAGAATCATCTGAATTTTCATTGTCTGTTGATTCAGTAGGTTTATTATTTCCTGTTTGCTTGGTTTCTATCTTGGCTTTAAGAGCAATAATCTTTTCGTTCATGGCATTTAGGTTTTCCATGCCCAGCCGTTTGCGAAACTCTACAAATAAAGAGGCATCAAACGGAGTTTCATTTGTAAAACTTGGATAGCCAAGAAAGTATTGCATGTAGATGTTCTCTGAAATCTGCTCAACTGTCTCCCTGTCATCAAGATTACACATATGTTTGATTACAAGTGAGCCTAAAACGATTCGAGGATTTAAAGGTGGTCGACCGGTCTGACCAACTGGAACAAATTTGAGATAAAGATTGCAGATTTCATCCCAAGGAATAAGATGGGCTAAAATAACCCAACGGTTTGCCGGGTTTAATTTTTGATCAAATGGTGACTCAAAACCAGCTAAAACTAACTGGTTTGGACTGACATAATCAGGTGCTTGTGCACGCTTTTTAGGGGGTCTATTCATATATCCTTGCATTTAGTTATACAAAAATAACGATAAAATATTGAACAACAAATGGTTTATGCTTTTTCAGCAGACCCTA
>Ga0302272_1000070_pt1 | contig 55820 bp, 81 predicted proteins | sample III_Bog_N1_2_FD_198772 | JGI IMG/M metagenome (GOLD analysis project Ga0302272, IMG submission 198772) | Peat permafrost microbial communities from Stordalen Mire near Abisko, Sweden - III_Bog_N1_2 | ecosystem: Environmental > Terrestrial > Soil > Wetlands > Peat | place: Sweden: Abisko...
TCATAACACCCTTGCTAAAACCCGTAGTGCCGGAAGTGTAGTTTATAGAAACAACTTCGGAATTGGGCTTATCGACATATCTGACACAATCGCGATGAAAGCCGTAGGGATATTTTTCATCAAATAACTGCTGTATATGCCGACAATCGAGTTGAGAAACATCCAGTTTCGCTTCATCGACATCGACTACTTCCACCTCTGTATCATTAGCTCTAGTTATACTTTTATTCAAAAGCGTAATACAACCAAAATTAGTCAACGAAAAAGCAGCTTTAATTGTCGTCAGCTTTTCCTCCTCCAGATTTTCCCAAATAGCATCTCCCACAAACAGAAGCTTAGACTCGGAATGATTGGTAATATGATGTACATCGTTAGGATTAAAGTCCTGCAAAATTGGAACTATAACAGCGCCATAAGTAACTACAGACAAATAAGTAACCGCCCAGTTGGCGTTATTCCGGCCTATTAGTGCAACCTTATCATTCTGTTTTAAACCACATTGATCAAATAAAATATGTAATTCCGCCACCTTTTTAGCAATATCAGCATAGTTCATCGTTAGGTTCTCACCATAGTTACTGAATCCCGGAAGATCCCAGTTTTTACGAAAACCATCTTCGAAAAGGCGTATAAAATTTTCCTGGATCATGACAAATTTGTTTTGTAATATCGATTTTTGACTCGCAAAATTATAAAATAAAAAGAGTGAACAATTTATTCCATATAAAATTTACATTTTTTATCCAATTAGATAAAAAATGTAAATACTTTCAAATATAGAAAACCTGATATTGGCTAAAAACCATATGAAAGGATATCGCAAAAAAAAGCACCTGTAAATTTGATTTACAGGTGCCTTATCTAAAATATTTAATTTCTTATTTTGCCTGAGCAGCAGCATCGTTAATCATAGCAGCACTAGCATACATGTATACTTCTACGCGACGATTAGCAGCTTTACCTGCAGCTGTTGCATTGTCTGCAACCGGTTGAGAAAAGTTTTTACCAATAATGTCTTTGATTTGAGCTTCACCAACATTTTGTGATTTCAAGAATTCAGCAACAGCTTGTGCACGACCTTGAGAAAGTTTTTGGTTCGTATCCAAAGAACCTACATTGTCGGTATGACCTAAAACAGTGATATCCATAGTGGGATTAGCAACCAAAATTTTAGAGAATTTAGTCAATGCAGCTTTAGAAGATTGGTTCAAAGTACTTTTGCCTGTTGCAAACAAAATACCTGAATCGAAAGTAACTTTCAATGCTTTCAAATTATTAGCATCTCTAATACTGTCAACTCTGGCACCTTCGATAGCAGCAGCTTGAGCAGCAGCCTTATCCATCTTTTTGCCAATAATTACACCAGTTGTTGCACCTACTGCAGTACCAATACCGGCACCAATTGCAGCACTTTTAGCGTCTTTACCAATTAAAGCACCTACGCCTGCACCAAGAGCAGCACCTACGCCACCACCTAATAAACCTCCTTTTACAGCCTTACTCATTGAGCTACAGCTTGCAAATAAAATAACTGCGCTTAAAATGACAGCTACTAATCCATTCTTTTTCATTTTCGTTAATTTTGAGTTAATAATTTATAGAGAATTGTTTATCAGTGACCCAGGAGGTGTTTGAAGACCGTTATACTATGTTATACATAGAAATATTTAAAATCCTGAAATCCCTGTAAAAGACGGACAAAGATAATAAATATTTTCAAACTGTAACATATCGTTTCGGTTATATTTACATCAGGTGGACATTTCGTGGACAAAAACCTTATCTTTGTACACGAACAAATAAAAACGACATGGCAACAATAACTTTGAGTTTATCCGAAAAATTCGACACCCTAAATCGGTCTGAGATATTAATGCGTTTTTCAGTAAGCCAAACGCAAAGATATAGAATTAAATCCGGACTGTTTGTATCTGTCAATCGTTGGACTAAAAAGAATGAAGTTTCTATCCCAAAAATTGAAACTGAGGAGCGAACGCTTTTGATTGCATTAAATACAAAATTAAGCGAGTTGAAAAAACATGTTTTATCTGAATGTGAAAAAACGGATAAAAAAATCATTTCAAAGGAATGGCTAGAAACTTGTGTTGATACATTTCACTTTCCCGAAAAATACAAAGTTGTTGCAGTGGAGCCTACATTTTTTGAAACATTCTCTGAGTTTATTGATAATAGAAAATTGTCTGTCGGACGGCTCCGTTCTATAAAGGTATCATTTCGGTCACTCCAAAGGTATGAGCTGTACAAACAAAAAGAGAATCCTGCTTATACGCTAAAGTTGAAAGAGGTTGACGAAAAAGTACTTTCTGATATTGATAAGTTTTTCAGAATTGAAGATGAAATTTATAAAAAGTTCCCTGACATTTGGGTTACTGTAAAAGAGAGTCGGCTGCCGTCCCCTCGTGGACAGAATACAATAAATGATATGTTCGTAAAAATTAGAACGTTTTTCCTTTGGTGTGTTGAAAATGAAAAGATAAGTGTAAGCCCATTTAAAAAGTATGCTATCGAAGAATCGGTTTACGGAACACCATACTACATCGACATAAAAGAACGCAATCAGTTGTATGCAAAGAATATGGCAAAATTGCCGAAGTTAGCAGTACAGAGAGATATATTCGTTCTGCATTGTTTGATTGGTTGCCGTGTAGGTGACTACTACAAAATGAAGAAGTCAAGTATTATAAATGGAGCAATCGAGTACATCGCTAGGAAAACAAAAGAAGGTAGCCTTATCACGGTTCGGGTCCCGCTGAACTCAATTGCTTTGGAAATTATAGACCGGTATAGGGACGATGAAAGAGAATCGCTAATGCCGTTCATTTCAGAGCAGAAGTATAATTTGGCAATAAAAGAAATGTTCACCTTTGCTAAACTTACTAGAATGGTAACGGTTGTCAATCCTACCACAAGGGAAGAGGAAAAACAACCGTTAAACTTAATTGCATCCTCTCACCTGGCGAGAAGATGTTTTGTTGGAAATCTTTACAAACAAGTGAAGGACCAAAATTTAGTCGGGTCTTTGACAGGCCATAAGGAAGGAAGTAAATCTTTTGCACGATATAGAGAAATTGACGAAGAGATGAAAACTGATTTAGTCAATTTGCTTTTGTAACATTTTTATGTTTCAAGATTGCAAACTGTGGGCTTTCAACTCCAAACATCCACCCTTTCCCTGTCATGATCCATTCTGCAGAAACACCGAAGTCCATTATTAAATAAGAAACCCAAACGAGTTGGAACATGTCTGACTCAGGGTTTTTTCTTACAGTGTTTAAATTCCAACGATTGATATTGTATTTATCAGTAAATGTTTTTACCCCTCTTAATTGTCGTTCTGAGATAAGTACATCAATCGCTTCGTAAAAGCGGTTGATGATAGCGATGCTTTCAGGATTATTCATTGTTCATATTTTTTTGAAGTTCGTTTAACTCTTCGAGGAATACACCCAAATTAGTATCCTCTGCCCCATTTTGTACAAAAGATTTGTCAAGTTCTATCTTTGCATTTTGTACTTCGTTTGAGAACTCGATTACAGTAAGATTATTTGCTAGAGCTTTCTTGTATAGTTGTAGCAATGTTTCTAATTGTTGATTTGTCATATATTTGGCTATTTTGAAAAGTTGTTTCTATTTGAAAATTTATCAAGAACGTATTTATTTTTGTTCACTTTATTAGATGTTACAGGGATTCCGTTTATTGTTATTATAGAAACGGAAATATCATATTTATTTTTTCCGAAGCTATCCGGCATTTTCACAATATCGAAATTCTCGTTGAATCGCACCTGCCCCCAAATTGAGATATTAGAATCACCATCCTCAAAAGAGCATTGATAAGTGTCGTAATACTCTGTTTTGTTATTTCCGTTTTTTGACTTGATAATTTTTTTAATCTCTGTTTTTATTGATAATGCAGAGATGTTTTCTGAAAAGTACATTTCTTGAATCCTATTTGCAAAAATAGTATTCATGTACATCTTATCTTTTGTTGAGACTCCACAACACACGAAAATAAATAAAATTGAAATAAAGAAGATTGATTTTTTCACACTATTGTTTATTTAATTGATTTTCAAGAAGAGATATAAGTCTGTCAATTTGCTCGTCCTTCTTATTTAGGCTTTCCGCTTGTTTTTTCATTATTTGAAACGCCGACTCTAAATTCAACTCGTTTTGTGACTTAATGTCTAATTCCTCTCTCAAATTGTCGTATAGAGACATTACGTAGCCTTCACCATATTTAGATATTAGAATTTCAACCTGTTCAGGTGTTGGATTTTTCCCACTATTCTCTATAGCGGAGATATTTGGTTGTTTGCAACCAAGTAAAATTGCGGCATCTTTTTGAGTTAGCCCCTTTTCAATTCTTAATTTTTGGAGGTTAAACATATAATAGTCAATTAATTATAAGCAAAACAAATTATACAGTTAATTATACTTAAATATCATTGATATATCAATGATATATCAACTAAATCAGCTACTTTTACACCATAGTACAAAACTATTAAGCACAAAGATAATAGTTAGTGATTGAAATACAAACAATAAACCAAATAAAATGGAAAATATGACATCCGAATGTCAGTCGGTTATCAATCTGACAGGATATTATTCAAAACTTCCTAGGGCTGTAGCTCCAAAAACTGATTTTGTAGAACGAGTTGCAGAAAAGACAGGAAAGAATATCGCTACAGTAAGATTATGGGTTACGGGTAAAACTAAGCCATCAGACCCTAAAGATTTAGAAACGTTAGCTGAGCTAACAGGTATTCAAGTTGAAAATCTATTCAAATGACAGAGTTCCATACAGACCCAACATCGGGAGAAGCGATGTACCGAGAAATAGGTGAGCCAATTATAAAAGAGTTATCGCAAAAAGATACTTCGATTATTGAGGAAAGGCTTGAATACAGCAAAACGTTTTATCCTGAGCAATATGAAGCTGTTAGTGAAGAGTACAAAAAGAGTTCTAATAACAAAGCTTATTACGATTTTTTAAGAGCTCGAAGAATAATAAACTGTTGCTTCGGAAAAAATGACAGTAAGCCGGACATTGACGGTGATGGAAATACAAATTTCGAGTTAGTTGACTGTCCTATTATTGCAGAGTGCAAATGGTATAAAATAATCTGTCAACCGAAGTTTAATAGTACTCTTTCGGATAAGGAGCTGATAGTAATGGAGAAGTTTTTTAACGGACATAAAACAGAATCAATCGCAGATGATTTATTTCTTTCAATTCATACAGTAAGGAATCATAGAAGAAATTCACTTCAAAAATTGGGATTGCATTCTTTGATTGAATTTCAGGATTTCGCTCACAAAAATAAACTATTCAAATAATGGAAAAGGACACAGTATTTAATTACGAAACATCACATGACACCGCTAAACAAACGATGTCGCACACAATTAAACCGTTCACGGTTGTAGTAGATTGGAAAGAGAAGACAATCAGAACCATGAAGGGTGAAATTCAAATTGAGTTACTTAGTTTTAAAAATGATGATTTTAGTTTAGCTCAATATGAAAAGCTGTTATTGACCGTAGAAGCAAATGCAAACGATCTTAATAAATTTCATAATGATTGATTCAAATAAACCTCTTTGGCAGTTGACCGTCGGAGAGTTTTTGGAGTTGCAAAATTCGGCAGCTCCAACAGAGGTTAAGGAGATTGTAGAAGATTCTTACCTTAATTCAAAAGAAGCTCAGGCTTATTTGAAAGTGAGTGTTACTACTCTTTACAGGTGGCGAAAGGATAAATATATCAAGTTCGAGAAAAAGGGCGGTATTGTTAGATTCAGAAAAAGTGAATGTGACAAGGTTTTAAATCAAGTATTCTAATCAGCCGAAAGGCGCAATAAGGACAATATGAAAATAGCATTAAAAAAACTAACATTACGGAATTTTAGAGGGGTACACAGCGAAAGCTTTGTATTTACTGAAAACGAAACATTCATTCACGGAGCTAATGGAACAGGGAAAACAACTTTGTTCGATGCATTCATTTGGTCAATGTTCGGTAAAGACCATCAAGGGAAACAAGACAATCAACTAAAGACATTCGACAAGGCAGGTAAAACAGCCGACAAAGCAGAATGTGAGGTTGAAGCAATACTTTCTATTGACGGAAAAGAAACTATCCTCAGAAGAGTTTATGCAGAGAATTGGGTTAAGCCACGAGGTGAAGAGTTTGAAATTTTCAAAGACAACGAAACTCGTTATCATGTCAATAACGTAAAAGTAAGCAAAGGAGAATATGACCGCAAAGTTGCTGAGTGGTGTAATGAAACGGTTTTCAAATCAATTACCAACCCTGCTTATTTTCCAAACCTCAGTAAAGACGAGCAAAGACGGTTATTGTACGAAATGGTAGGCGGTATCACCGATGCTGATATTGCCGGAGATAATGAGTCATTCAAACAGGTTCTTTTGGACACAACAGGAGTAACATTTGAAGCGTACAAAAAGGTATTAGCTGCAAAAAAAGCACCTATAAAGGACGATTTAATAGGTATTCCCGAAAGGATAGATGAACTAAAAAGAAAAATTGTTGTAGTTCCTGACTATGATCTGCTGACAGCAGATTTATTATTCGAAGAAGCTAAAATGACTGTCATTGAAGGCTCATTGGGAGATGTTGCAACACGATCCGAAAATGAGAATAATAAACGGCTCGAAATTCAACAAGGAATCAATAACCTGGAACTTGAAAACCAAAGGCTGTTGAATTTAGAAACTGCAAAAAAAACTCAGTCAATTGCAACGCTCGAAGCAAAAATTGTTGAGATTGAGAATAAAAGCAAAACAGCAGTAACAGCCGAAGCCACCCGCAAAGAAAAAGTTGCAGCACTCGAAAAACAAAAGGTTGAGAAACAGTCTGAGCTTGCTGAATTACGCAAGGAGTGGGTTACGGTCAACGCTGAGCAATTAGTATTTGTCGCAGGAGCGTTTGAGTGTCCCGCTTGCAAAAGAGCCTTGGAAATGGACGATATAGAAGCGAAGCAAACATTACTCACCAATAATTTTAATGTAGCAAAGGCCTTAAAAGTCGAAGGTAACAAGAAAAAAGGGAAAGCCGTAAATGTAAAAATAGCCGAAATCGAAGCAGCTATTTTGGCTATCAGCGAACCAATAAAAGCAGAATCGTTTCAAGGGTCAAGTATTCAAGTATTGAAAGAGCAAATTGAGGAGCTTAAAAACTCAACGGTTGTAAAACCCTCTTTAGTTGTTGATAATGAAAGAGCAATTGTAATTCAAAAGGGTTTGTTGACTGAAACAGCCGGAGCAGGTGGAAACTCAACAGTTTCTATCATTGAAGAAAAAAATGCTCTTCAATTGGTAATTGATGAATTAAAAAAGAAACTTGCATTGAAAGACGAGTTCGAAAGGACCAATACCCGAATTGACCAATTAGAGAAACAATTCAAGTCTCTAAACAAAGAGTTGTCGATATTGGAAAAGAAAGAGTTTGCTCTGAAATCTTTTGAATTTTCAAAAAGTACTGAGTATCAGACTAGAATCAACGAGATGTTTGAGTTTACTAAGTTCAAACTATTCAATCAGCAAGTTGACGGAACCATTGTCCCAACTTTTGAATGTATGGTTGATGGTGTTCCCTATTCAGTTCTGAACAATGCGATGCAGGTTGGAGCAGGGTTTGACATAATCAACACTATATCTAAGCATTCAAATACATTTGCACCTATTTGGGTCGATAACCGTGAGAGCGTTTCGTGGATTCCTGAAATGGAAACTCAGATTATCAATTTAGTGGTTGACATAAGAGCAAAAATACTTACTGAAAGGACCGTTCTATTAGCTCAAATAAAGGCTGAAGAAGAAGCTGCAGAAAAAGCAAGAGTAAATAAGTTATAGTTTATTAACTATTATTTATCTAATAAGTGATTGTATTACAATCACTTATTAGTATCTTTATAGAGCAAATAAAAAGAACAATTTAATTCAATAAAAATGGAAGAGCAAAAATCAGTCGCACTCACAAGAGTGGACGTATTAAAACAAATGATGTCTGCGGACAGTGTACAAGAACAGTTCAAAAACGCTTTAGGTGCGAACAGTAACAGTTTTGTTGCATCAATGATTGATTTATACGGTGGAGATACACAGCTTCAAAGTTGTACGCCTAAATCGGTTGTAATGGAAGCTTTGAAAGCAGCAGTTATGAAATTGCCAATCAATAAGGCTTTAGGGTTTGCTTACATTATTGTTTTCAACAATAGCGTAAAAAATCAAGCTACAGGAGTTTGGGAAAAGCACCCTACCCCAACATTCGTACTTGGATATAAAGGGTACATTCAATTAGCAATGCGTACAGGTCAATATAGGTTTATTAATGCTGATGTTGTCTATGAAGGGGAACTTCAAAGAGAAAATAAATTATCAGGAGAAATAAATTTGGAAGGCCAAAAAACATCTGATAAAGTAGTCGGATATTTCGCTTATATAGAGTTAATTAATGGGTTTAGTAAAACTATCTATGTTAAGCTTGAAAACATGGCGAAACATGCGAAACGCTATTCCCCTGGGCTTAGAGCTAAAAAAGAAGTTACCGTCCAAACATTAATGGCTTTGGGTAATATCGAACAAAATACAGGAGCCGTTGGATGGCTTGGAGATTTTGAAAGCATGGCATTAAAAACATGTTTGAGAAATGTAATTTCTAAATACGGTTATCTATCAATTGAAATGATTGATGCCATTTCAAAGGACAACGAAGATGCTGAGGACACAAGAGATGGAGCGGTTGCCGATGTGAACCCAACATTACTCGACATTGAAGATGCCGACTTCTCAGAGATAAAAGACGGAACGGTCGGAGCAGCACCCAAAGAAGTTGTACCACCTGTTGAAGAAGAAGACCCTTACAAATAATTGAGATGCGGAAAAGCAGAAAAATGAAAGACATTTCAGGGCAACGGTTTGGAAGATTAGTTGCTCTAAAATGGATTGGTGTAAATAAAAATAGTTCATCTATTTGGCTTTGCATTTGTGATTGCGGAAATGAAAAGGAAGTAATTAAAGATGCGTTAAAGACAGGTAGTACGAAAAGTTGTGGATGTTTGGATATTGAAACTAAACACCTTAATAGATTGAAACATGGAGAAAGTCATAAATCAAGATTGTATGAGATTTGGTCAGGAATGCGCAATAGATGTAATTGCAAGAACCGAAAGACATATAAATATTATGGTGGACAGGGAGTAACTACAGCTCCTGAATGGGATGACTTTATTGTATTTAAAGAATGGGCCTTAAAAAACGGGTATTCCGATACACTTACAATTGATAGAATTGAGTCTATTGGAAATTACGAACCATCAAATTGCAGATGGATAACAATTCAAGAACAACAAAAGAATAGGAGGAAAAAAGGTACATGCGTTTAACTGTTATAAATTCAGGGAGTTCAGGTAATTGTTATGTTATTCAAGACGAAGAAGAAGCAATTATTTTAGAAGCGGGAATGAGTTTGGCGAAAGTCAAACAAGTTCTTGGGTTTGATGTAGGGAAAGTAAGTGCGGTACTTATAACCCACGCACACGGAGATCATGCTAAATATGCGAAAGATTTTGAAAATGTTTTTCAAGTATATGCTAATAAACATGTTATTGAAACTAGAGGTCTAAAGTGGACAAAGGAAATTGAAGCAGGAAAAGGGTTTATGTGTGGAAATTTTAAAGTACTACCATTTCAAGCACACCACGATATTCCATGCGTTGGATATTTTATCAACCATAAAAAAACAGGAAATATAATGTTTTTGACTGATAGTTTCCTTTGTGATTATAGTTTTAAGAATATCAAGCACATTCTTTTGGAATGTAATTATTCAGATGAAGCATTAGCCGAAAGTGTAAAAAGAGGGTTGCATTGGTCAGTAAGAGATAGGGTCCAACTTTCACACATGGAGCTACAAACAACAAAAAAGGTATTGCTACAGCAGGATTTGAGTGAGGTTTACAATATTGTGTTACTTCACCTTTCAAGTCAAAACAGCGATCCTAAATTAATGTTTGACACAATCGCAAAAGCTACAGGTAAACCGATAGTAATTGCCCGAAAAGATTTAGAATTAGAATTGCACAATCAAATTTATTAATCATGGAAATTCTTATTATTGATATTGAAACTACAGGGTTTTTAAATCAGGGCGGGAAAATAGTAGAAGTTGGTATAATTTCTCTAAATCTTGAAACCGGTGAAAAGAAAATATTATTTGATTCATTGGTTCACGAAAGACCGATAACGCTTGCAGAAGTTGAAAAAAGTTGGATAGTGGTAAATGGATATTTGACTGTCGAAAACATCCGAAACTCGGAAGAGCTAAAAAACAAAATCCCCGAAATTAAGGAGATTATAAATAGCTATCCAAACGGAGCTACAGCGTTTAATAAAAGTTTTGACTTTGATTTTCTAAAAAGCAGAGGTATAAACTTTCCAAAAGAATTGCCGTGCCCGATGATTTTATCAACGGATGTTTGCAAGCTACCAAACCGAAACGGATATGATAGCTATAAATGGCCCAAAGTAGAAGAAGCTTGGAAACACTTTTATCCTGAGATTGAATATGTAGAGCTTCACCGTGGAGCAGATGATGCATTCCACGAAGCAGATATTGTTTTAGCTCTTTATAAACTAGGAATTTTTAAACTAAATTAATCATGGAAACTTTATTCAACGTCGAAGAATTTAATCAGCCAATTGAGCAACCGAAGCCATTCAAAGCCCACCACGACAAGAACGGCAAGTTTGCTAACAAACTTATCGCAAAGGCTGACAGAGAGGAAAGAAGAGCCAACGGAGAAGCTAAAAGAAACAGTTATCTATTGTCTATCATTTCAGGTATGTCAAAACAGCTCCGTTGGAAGGACGAACGAATTTTAGAACTTGAATCAAAGTAACCAAACAAACACAAAAAATATGAATTTAAAAGTAATTGGAATAGTATTTCAAAAAAAAGAACAACCAAATATCTTTTTTATAGAAGATTGGGTTAAAAGAGAATATGGGTTATATAAAGTTATTGATATAACCGGATTTGTCCACTTAGTCAATTATTCGAAAGATAAGAACGGAGTAGGTACAGTATTCGAGATGCCTTATCCAATTGAATCAGAAGAAAAGGAAACGGAAATCGTCAGCGAATTAAAAACAGCAGACTGCTCTTTTATATCCGGTGATACGCTTTTGAAAGCATTAGCTATTGCTCAGAATCCTGAGTTAGCAGTACAACTATTAAACAAATAATTAAACTGCCGTAAGGCGCAAAAACAAAGTATTATGAGTAAATATTTAGGCTTAGAGTATGCAGACCTACAGGAACGCAAAATGTTTTTAAAAGACAATTGTGATACAGTAGAGGATATGGGTTACATGAAACAGTTTAGCCCGGACAAAGTTGCTGAATTAAAAGACCGTCTAGCGGAAGTGTCAATTGAAATAAATGACAAAGAAGAAGAGCTGAACGATATTAAAAAAACGTTCAAATTCGGAATGGACCCGCTGAAAGAGGAAAAACAACTTTGTCTTAAAGGGATAAAAGAACGTGCCGAGTATATCAATGAAACGTGTTACACATTCATTGACCAAGAAGACAAAGCAGTTAGGACGTACAATTCAGAAGGTACGATGATTTCGGAACGACCTGCAATGCAAAAGGAATTACAGGGAACTATTCATCAGGTTTTAAGAACAGGAACACATAATTAATTCACAAAAAAAAATCAAAAAAATGGAAACAGAAAAATTTCAAGTAGTACTGAATGAAGGACAAACAGTATTGACAGTTTTAGAAGGTAGAGCTCAGAACATTTTAGACATTAAGCCCCCTATCAAAATCAACCTAGTCGGAACAATTGGGTCCGTATTTGAATTTTTGCAAAGGCGCTTCGGGTCAGAACAGTTTGACCCAAGCAGATGCCATGTTACTATTGACAGGGAAAATGTATCTATCTCACTTGTAACAAACGAGCATGACGAGTACACGATTGGAAACGTATCGGGCAAATTGGAACAGCATCCAAAGTTTGTTGCTTTCGGAATTAACTCAGGCAAAAGATGGGCTCCAAATGAGTTCGGTCAGTTCTGTAAAATGAACAGAGCATTTTTTACAGACAAAGCAAATAACATGAAGTTGGTTACATTGCTGAAAAACTTTGAAGCTTCAATTGATTCTAAAGTTGAGCAGCAAAAAATTGAAAACGGTTCTACAAAAGACAATAAAAGCTCAGTTGTAAACTCAAATTTGCCCGCTAATTTCAGCTTATTTATCCCACTATTCAAGGGAGTTCCTGCTGAGGAAATAGAAGTTGAATTTGACTCAACTGTTTCAGGTGGAGAAATTACATTTCAACTTTGCAGTCCAGGAGCTAACCAATCATTTGAAGATGTTCGGGACAGTGTAATTGATGTTGAAATTTCAAAGATTAGAACAATTGCTCCAAATATTGTGATTATTGAAAAGTAAGGAAGTTATGATTTATTAAGTCATATTTCACATATAAAGTGATTGTTATACAATCACTTTATATTATCTTTACACTTTCTAATTAAAACAAACGTGTGACAGCGTAGATATATTTATTTGCCCCTTATTCTCTAAAGTAGTCTGTCACCTGCTTTTTTGGATTTGGGGCATTTTCGTACACTAATGAGAACAATTGTATTTAAAAAGGATAAAGGCGAAATTGTAGATAAAGGCAATTTATATCATCAGTTTGATAACGTCCTAGAAACCATTAAGAATGGGGCTCACGAAATTTCATTCAATAAGCCGAAACGAAATGTTGACCAAAACGCCCTTATGTGGATGTGGTTTAACTGCTTATCCCAAGACACAGGAATGGAGCCACAAGACCTCTACAAACACTACTCAGAGCTGTTTCTATTCCCACATTGCACATACAACTCAGCAGGTAAATTCAAATCGGGTGGAACTTCAACACTGAAAACAAATGAGTTTGCAGACTTCCTATCTAAAATTCAGGCTGATGCAGCAATTGAGTTTCATAATCAGTTACCCACTAGGGATGATCTAAATTTTGCAGACTTTCAAAATCAATACGAACAATCATGGCAAGGACAGTAAAGAATAATTGTGAGTATTTTCCACACCTCACAACAATGAGAAATCATAAAAAGGTAAAAGCATTACGCAATAAGTTTGGTCAAGTTTCCGGCTATGCTTTTTGGTCAATGTTTGTGGAGTATCTAACTGAGCAGGATGGTAACGAAATAGAAAATTCTGAAATGGAATTTGAGATGTTTGCCGGAGAACTTGGAGTTTCTGTCACAGAAATACGTGACATGATTGATTACTGCTTAAAGATTGAACTTTTATTTCTAAGCGATGAAAATTTCATCTATTCAGAGAGTTTAAATGAAAACTTACAGCCTGTTTATGATAAGCGGAAAAGAGCAAAAGAAAGTTCAAAAACACGGAAAAGAAGAGAAAACGGCAATTTCTGTGACAGTAATACCACAGGTGTTGACGAAACTGTAACAGAAACTCCACAGAGTAAAGTAGAGTATAGTAAAGAAGAGAAAAGGAGAGAAGAGGGAGAGAAAGAAAAGCCCACCAAAAAAAATCCAATAGTCATAAATTTGGAACCTTTCAGAGATAAAATGCTTATCCCTATTTCTGAATGTGAAACTGAAATGATAAAAGATGAAATTACGTTGAATAACAATGCAATGAAATATCATTTAAACCCTGATTTGATTGAGGTAAGAGAATGGTTAGTTGAATTTTTCTCAACTCAGAGAAGTGAAGGTGTAACAGAAGTAACCCTAAAAGATAGCCGTTCATACTTTTCAAGATGGCTTAACAAACAACTCATAAACAAAAAAACAGATGGACAGAAAGTTAGTAACGTTGGTGAAAAACCAAATATCATTGCCAACCGTATTGCCTCAAATATCGAAAGACTTGCAGCAGAGGATAGCGCTCGTCAGAGAGAACCTGGGCAATTACGGGCAGTTTGTTCTTAGGTTCAACCCTGACATTCAAAATTCGATTGCCAATCTTAGGGCCGGATATGTTGAATGTTGGAATATGAAATACCCTTCTTTGAATTTAATCGGTCACACTTACGGAAATGAGCAGGTTGTAGAATGGCTCAAAATTCAGTTCTTTGATTTAAACAATTTCGTCGGAGTTAAGGAAAAAATGAGCGACAAGCAGTTGACGGATGTAGCTAATTTATTTTATTGCGATTGTTACAATTTGAATATCTCAGAAGTGGCTTTGTTTTTCCTGAATTACAAGCTTGGCAAGTTTGGAGAGTTTTACGGAATTGTTGATCCCTTGAAAATAATGACGGCAAAAAACAAGTTCCTAGCTGAGCGAATTACAGCCCTGAACCGAAACAGAGAGAGAATGCAGCAAGAAAGGGAAAACGAGCAACGAGATAACAGGGAGCAGATTAAAAACGCTATCCTAGCACACAATGCAGAGAAACGAAAGAAGGCATTGAATACAAAAAAGAAGTGGTTACGAATGGATTTAATCAGATAGGATGAAACAAGTATCAAATAAACAGGCAGCTAAAAATAGAACCTTAGCCGGTATCAAAAAAAAACTACCAAAGCAGTGTACTGTTTGCGGTAGAGTGGCAGATGATTTAATGCATATCCTTCCCAAATCAATATGGCCGGAGCATTACTTGAACCCTGAGAATTTAGTTATCGGCTGTCGGGAGCATCACAATGAGTTTGACAATTCAATGAATTTTAGAAAACTTCAAACACATTTGTATGAAAAAGTTTACTCTTTTGATAAACTTGCAGCTAATCGCTATTTCGGGATGAATTAAACGGCTTAAGTGATTGTATAACAAACATTTATTAGTATCTTTATAGAGCAAACAAAAACAATTAAAAACAGCATTATGGACATTGAAAAAAAAGTAGTCCCTGCTCAGATGAACAGGATTCCCGACTTCAAAACATTACAGGAAGCAATGGAAGACCCAAAGCTTAAAGAGTTTTTGGCAAAAAGGATTCAGTCAGTAGCCAATCTTAGAGGGGTAAAAAGAAGCCCCGCAAATTATCTGAAAGAACACGGCATTCTGAATATTAGTTCAATCACGTATGAAACTATTCTAATCGCTGAAAAAGTATCAGACAGACCCCCTGCAGTACGCAAATACATCGAAATGATTTCCCACAATGCAATTGCAGACATGCTGAATTGGTATGTGAAAGGGGGCGAAGATGCTAAAATTTAAAGAGTCTTTTGATAATTTAGATGTAGCAATTACCGATTTGAGTAATGCGATTCAAAAAGACGTTTCCCCTGTATTTGAAAAAATATATGAAGTAATGAATAAACTAAAAAAGCAGCCGAAAATCAAAACCCATGTTCTTTGGGTTTCCCCACGTTTCCCCCACGATCATCCAAGAGCAGGTGAAGCAACGTATTTTGTAGATAAAATAGCTATTGCCCTATCACTTGCATTGATAAATGAAAATGCTGATAATTTTAGTGCAAAGCTCCATACTTGCCGAGCTGACTCCAAAAACAGCAAAAACAAGAAAGGCGCTTATGAAGAGTGGAAACGAAAGATTGACGAAGTGAATGCCGGCAAAGCAATCCTATCATTACGGATGTGGTCGGGCAGCCCTTACAACTCCAAACATGACGGCAGCCAACCTGTAGAAATTGCTCAGTTCAATAAAGATTCAGGCATTGGAGTTCAGAAACTAGAATTTACAGAAGGTTGTATTTGCAGTTTTTGCAGTATAGATGGACGTGAAACTAAAATAGTAAATGTAGCAATCAATGATGGTTTATCTTGGAGCAGCTTCAAAGCATGGTTTCGCAAAGCGGACCTATCAAAACCGATTGCAATAATTCAACTTACCAAATTCAGATATTAAGATGACACAAGAAGAATTAAAACAAATAATTATTTCAGGTTGTAAATTCAGGTATAAATCTTACAATTTTAGAGCAGCAAAAAGAGAATTTATTTCAACATTAGATTCAAGAGAAATTCCTGAATATGAAGAGTCTGATAAGTTATGTTCTGATTATATGCCGAAAGAACTAAAGGAAAAACATTTAGTTTGGCGTGAAGGTTGGCTTAGAAAAGTAGATTTCCAATCAAACGGAAACATTTCTCGCTGTATAATAGGGAAACACTTTATGTATTCAAAATCTTTCACACTTGAAGATTTCGGAGAGTCTGTTTTTCCTTTAGATTTATAATAAAAACCGCTATGAACGCAGTAACATTAATCAACCCAACAGGAGAAAAGAAAGAGCTTACAAATGTAGAGTTCTTTGCATTGAAGATTGAGTTTTCAAAAGCAAAGGCCTACATTCAATGGGCTACAGCAAATCAGCGTACCTGTTGGACAGTATGCGACGGAGTTCAGAAGTTCAGTCCTTACGCTGTTGATGATTTCCTTACTCACTTAAACTACATAGTTATTCACAATTGAACAATAAGCAAAATGACAAATTACGACATAAAAAGATTAGCCCTAGTTTTAGCTGTTCAGGCAGACATAGAAGGAATGAAAGCTTTCAACAAAAATAGAGAGTTAAATGGTATGTGTGTCGGGTATGACGAAGCGCAATTCTTTGGCAAAGCAGAGGAATTACGAAATTTAGCAGCAACACACGACGAACAATTATAATCATGGCAATATCACAAACGAATTTGAGCGCATTAATTGCTAAAGGGTTTGATCCCGAAAAAATGAGTAAGTACGAGAGTGCAATTTTCTTACTCCAAAACATGTCCAACACCTTACGGCTCGAATATGACGAGTATATGAAAAGTTGGGGATTTAAAGGAAAGGCATCAGCAATGACATTCGCATTGAATAGGGACACAAAAACATACCTCGAATACGTCCGGAGTATGATTCACGAAAACCAAGAAAAGAATTTCTTTATTGATTATCAGGGTTTCGATACTCAGTTCAGAACCTTTGCAAATATTGAGGATTTAAAAGAAAAAGGTAATGAGAAACAAACGGCTAAATAATTCAATTGAGATAGCAATTTCAGCAACACTGCTGATTTTAATAATATACTTCAAATTATGTTTAAAATAGAAGAAACGAAGTTTGTCCCACTTTACGACGATGCTGTTTTTATATCTTGCACCGTAAAGGACAATGAAACAAGTCTTATCACAGATTCAAAGAGAATTGACCACGCTTGTATAAACGTATTCCCTGGCGAATATGATTTCAAAGGAATTACTGAAACGCAATCAGGGAAAGTGGCAAAGCTTGAACTGCACGGAGAAAACGAAATACTATGAGCGCAAACAGTGGATTTAAAGTAACAACGGCTACAGGGCTAACAGGTCAAACAAAGAACTCTGACAGCTTAGTAAATGGAAAGATTTGTGTCTACTTAGATGATGGGTCCAAAATGATGTGCAACCCTCGGAACTTGAAACAAAAAGGATTTATTGATTAATATTATGGAAGATATAGAAGAAGTTGAAGTTTGGAAAGACCTACCTGAATTTGAGGGGTATTATCAAATAAGTAGTTTTGGAAGAGGTAAAAGCCTTGAACGTAAAGTCGTAAAATGGGATGGATTTAGAACTGTGAAAGAGAGAATTTTGAAACCAACAGATAGAGGTCGTGAGTATTTATGTTTCAATTTAGCGAAACTAGGGATAAGCAAAAGATACGATATTCATGTTCTTGTGTGTATTGCTTTTCATGGATTTATTCCTTGCGGACATGATTTAGTTCCAAACCATAAGGATGAAAACAAACAAAACAATTATGCTTCTAACTTTGAAATTGTTTCAAGCAGAAAAAATATATCGGAAGCATTTATGAATAAAAAAACGAGTTCTATTTATACAGGAGTAACGTGGGTATCAAAGAGTAGCAAGTGGGTTTCATGTATTACTGTTGGATGCACCCCCTATCATCTTGGATATTATAAAGATGAAATAGAAGCGTCTGAGATATATAAATTAGCCTTGAATAAAATTGAAGATTTGACTTTTGAAGAATGGTATTTAAACCTTAAAATAAATCAAAACAAAACATCTGAATTTAAGGGTGTTAGTTGGTGCTCAAACGTAGGAAAATGGAGAGCGCAAAAATGTTTCAAGGGAGTTAAGTACAACCTTGGGTTGTTTGTAAATGAAATTGATGCAGCTAACGAATATAAAAATTGGAAATTATAGTTATAAACAATTAAAAAGTAAAATGTCATAATGAAATTAACAGTTACAGGCCATATAGGTCAGGATGCTACAGTCAAAGAATGGAACGGTCAGCACTTCATTGCGTTCTCAGTTGCAAATACAGAGAGCTACACAGACGGTCAAGGAGTAAAGCACGAAACGACTGAGTGGATTTCCTGCTTGAAGAAAGTAAAAGAGGGTAGCGGACTTGTCCAATACATGAAGAAAGGAACGAAAGTTTTTGTTGAAGGTGCACTTTCTAAAAAGATGTTTGAGAAAGCCGGACAGCGAGAATGTGGATTGAATTGCAATGTTTCGTATTTAGAACTACTCAGTCCAAAAGCTGAAAATTCTGTGCCGGCAGAGCTAAAGGCTGAACCAAATCCGATTGGCTCACCTACACCCCCACCCGTTCCCCCTGCAGGAGAAGGAAGCGACTTACCGTTTTAACCATGACAAAGGAAGATTTGATTATTGGAATAGACCCCGATACAATAGCAAGCGGTGTTGCATGGCTCTACACAGAGGATAGAAGACTTGTTTTGCAGTCAATGGCATTTCCTAAGTTATTGGAGAGCTTACAAGGGCTTAAAAAGAGTTGTTCCCAAAACGAGAAAACACTGATTGTAATAGTTGAAGCGGGTTGGCTTAATAAATCCAATTGGCACAAAGGTTACAAGGATGGAAAGACAGGGGCTTATGTTACCAACTCAGGAAATGTAAACGAAGCTATTTCAAGGAAGACAGGAGCCAACCATGAAACAGGTCGAAAGATTATTGAAATGTGTAACCATTACGGAATTGAAGTTCGCGAACAACTCCCACTTAAAAAGATTTGGGCGGGTCCTGATGGCAAAATCACTCATGCTGAGCTTTCATATTTCACAGGAATAAAAGAGCGCACTAATCAAGACTGTCGAGATGCTGCACTTATTTCGTGGAATTATGCCAATTATGCAATAAAAATGAAAGTTTTCGGCAAAAAGTGATTGTATTACAAACAGAATGTGTACTTTTACGACTCGAAAGAACAAAGTAAGGCAAATATCACATGCGAGTGACATTAAGGGAAAACAGAAAGTCGCAAGCCTGACGTAAGTACCTAAGCTTTATTTTACTGTAGTTATGCTTTATTAAGTATAATATTGCAGTTAATTAGTTGATTATGAGTACCTTTATAGAAACAAATTAAACAACTACAATATGCAAATCGCTACAGGTAATTTTTCGAATGTAAAGAAATATCAAGCTAAAGGGTTTTTCCCTATCTCAATCGCATTAAGTGCAAAGTATTTCAATGGCTACACATACGCAGTTCTAAATCCTGAATGGGGTTATATGAATGATGCAGAACCTAGCTACACACAAAAATTTAATAAGGGATTGGAAAGGCTATCTGCTCAAAAAGTGTATGCTGATTTAATCGCTGCTTCAAAAGGTAAAAACATTGTTTTGTTATGCCATGAGAAAGAAGGTGATTTCTGTCATAGAAGCTTAGTTGCACTATGGCTTACTAAAGAATTGGGAATTGAAGTTTTGGAGTTAGGCAAAATGGAAGTTCCGGTTTTAATAAACACACAGACAGCAATGTTTGTATAGTACCTGCGGGGTAAGTGTTACGGTAGCATGTTACGTTCCCAACGTGAATGAGTGGTTCAATTCCACACCCCGCTCAAAAATGAGAACAATTAAAAAAGGATAGGACTATTTCAAACAGTGCTGTCCTTTTTTTCGTAAAGTGTAATTCGCAAATTAAAGGATATGTTTAAAGGAACGACTCCGCAGGAGGTAAAGATATTATTGCAGGACTTAATGAAGGACACCGCACACAATAAGAAAGATGTTTTTATTGGTTGTTCGGGAAACTTCACTGTAGATAAGATTATGTCAAAGCTAGGGTACAATGTGCATTCAAATGATGTGTGTTTGTATTCAAAATTGATTGCTGATGTAATGTTAGGAACAGATACGGAGCTAGAAGTTATCAATCCTGAGCTAAAAGTGCTATTTGATAGTTGGCAAGATTCAAAGTATAAAAAACTTATTCAGATAATGTTCACAATTAGATTGTCTGATTATGCACCGTTGAAGAATGACTATCAGAGAATGTTCTTTGATTCATGGATGTGTCAATCAGAACAATACTATACGAAGACTATAGAAAAGTTTGAGAAAGGTGCGTTTGACTTTAACATTAAGAGCTTTGAGTTCTGCGACTTCGTTGACTTCCTAAAAGCTAAAAACGGCAAAGGTGTGGGTATCAGCTTCCAGCCTACATACAAGGCAGGTTATGAGAAGATGTTCGACTACGTTGAGAAAGCCTTTAATTACGAGAGAGCAGAATATAAAATGTTTGACCCGAAGGAAGGCAGCTTGATTTTTCAAGAGTTGTTGGAAGCAGACGAAAACATTATTTACTCAGACAGAGAGTGGCCGGAGCTTATGAAATGGGAATCGGGCGTTGTGAATTTGGGAGCCGGTAAACAACCATTGTTTTTGTACTCTTCCATTGCAGGAGAGAAGTACTATTTCCAACGAGATAAAAAGCAGGTTCAATCTACCTTAACCGTATTACCCGCAAACTACGAGTTTACAAAGCGTACGGTCATCACAGTAGGACTTTGTTCGGTGAATGATATAAACTACTTCAAAGCTTTTTACATGGCTAACAAGGTCAATTATACGACAGGCGGTGATATGGGTCTTGCATTCTTTGCAGACGGTAAGGCTTTCGGTTTTACTTCATTCAGCAAGATGCTTTCAACTATGGAATTAATTTTCATGCAAAGTGATTTTGTGGCAAACACTGACACAGGCAAGCTGAGCAAATTACTTATCATGTTGACCCGATCCACAGAAGTACGAAAGGTTATTGCAAGAAAGATTGCAAACTACTACGAAGGATTGAAGACCACTGTCTACACTGAGAGCGCAATATCAATGAAGTATCGAGGGGTTTACGAATTGGAGCGCAGAGATAAAGGAAAGCTGATGTACGTTGGCAAATTTACAAATCAAACATTAAAACAAATCTATTCATTATGGCTGGACAAGAATTACAGAAAGAAGTAACCGAAAAGAACGTTGACGAAATCAGGGAAAAGCTGACTGACATCAACATTTTAATTGCTCCCTACAAATTGGCTTATGTCAGTCCTACAGGTGATTGCCTTTCACTACAGAAAAATGCTCACTTCATGGACAAAGGTACATTGGACAAATTGGTTGACAATGTATCGAATGACGGCTTTCTATCTCAATTGCCTTTTGGTATGAAACAGAATGCAGACGGAAAGTACTTGATTTTATCAGGTAATCACAGGCTCAAAGCTTCTATAAAGGCACATCTCGAATACATCTTAATCTTATACATTGACGAGGTAGATAAGGACACACAGCTTGCTTATCAGCTTTCTCATAATGCTTTGGTTGGTAAGGATGACGTACAGATGTTGCAAGATATTTACGCAGAGATGAAAACCATTGAATCTAAAGAGTTTTCAGGATTGAACGGCTTACAGTTCGTTGATATTGAAAAGCTGCAGATTGCTTCTATTGGTGATGCTGACATTGAACTTACAGAGATGAAGTTCTTATTTATTGAGAATAAGACCAACGATGTAAAGCGTGTCCTCGCTGAACTTGAATCGCAAAAGCTTGGTGAGAATTGCAATATCGTTGTAGGTTCATTTGAAGAGTTCATTAAGACAATGACTGAGGTTAAGAAGGCTTACAACATTAAAAGTAATACAGTTGCATTTGGTCGAATGATTGACATTTGCAATGAGCAACTACAACTTATTAAAGCACAAGAAAACTAATGAGAACAGGAAGACCGAAAGAAGATATTTATCAGAAGTATGTCGCAGGACATGAAGAAACGATTACTTCTGATTGTAGGAATGGAGCAGACAACGCAGGGTTAGCGTTACGGCTTGGGTGTGGACTTACTACACTCAAAAGGCTTATAAGAGATTACCCTGAGTTTAAAAAGTTGGTGAGAATAAACAAATACGATGCTGACTTAAAAGTTGAATCTTCACTTTATAACAGAGCTTTAGGCTATGAAGTTGAAGAAACAACTACCAAAGTTATTGTGAACAAAGACGGTACAGGTACGACCACCGAAGTGAGTAAGACTAAGAAGCATATCGTTGCTGATACGACCGCCTGTATATTTTGGATGAAGAATAGAAAACCCGAAGAGTGGAGAGAGAAACAAGAAGTTGAAGTTTCCGGCAACCCATTTGAAGAATTAATGAAAGCTGCAACTGCTAAATAATGGCTAAGAAAACGAATGATAAAAAAGCAAAAGATGATGAAGCAAAAATCATTCTATTCAAGTCGTGGCAAAATGATTGGAATAAATTTGTACGTGAAGTCCTGAAAGCCCGATTAGATAAGGAACAACAGGAGATTATCAGCTCAGTACAACACAACCCAATGACAACAGTGGCAAGCGGAACGGCAAGAGGTAAAGACTTTGTTGCAGCATGTGCCTGTTTATGTTTCTTTTACCTTACCCCTAAATGGAATGAAGACGGCAATCTGATTGAGAATACAAAAGTTGCAATGACAGCCCCAACAGGTAGACAGGTTACTAATATCATGGTTCCCGAAGTTAGAAGACTTTTGAGAAATGCGGGTTGCCTTCCTGGGCGTGTAGTTGCCGGAGATATTAGAACAGACTATGAAGAGTGGTTTTTGACAGGATTTAAGGCTGATGATAATAATGCAGAAGCATGGTCCGGTTTCCACGCAGTAAACACAATGTTCGCAGTAACGGAAGCAACAGGCATTTCAGAGTTGACCTACTCGGCCATTGAAGGGAACTTGCAAGGTAATTCAAGATTACTACTTGTATTCAATCCTAACATTACGACAGGCTATGCAGCTAAAAGCATGAAGTCAGCACGTTTTAAAAAGTTTAGATTAAATTCATTACATGCTGAAAATGTAGTCAATAAGAAAGTAACAATCACAGGGCAGGTCGATTACAATTGGATAAAAGATAAGGTTGAGAGTTGGTGTTCACCTATCTCTGAAAGTGAATTGAATGAGGGTGAAGGAGATTTCCACTTTGAAAAAAAGGTTTACCGACCAAATGATTTATTCAGAGTAAAGGTTTTGGGAATGTTCCCTAGAATATCGGAAGACAACCTTATCCCTTACGAATGGATTGCTTTAGCAAATGAACGTTGGCAGCTTTACAAAGATACAGGTTCGTTCCCAAATGTTCCTGTTCGGATTGGTGTTGACGTTGCAGGAATGGGTAGAGATGAAAGTGTTCTTTGCCATCGGTTTGATAATTATGTAGACAGATTTGATTCGCACCAATCAGCAGGAAAAGCCGACCACATGCACGTTGCAGGGATGTTGGTTGCTCCACTTGGGAAAAAGGGTACTTATGCCTTTATTGATACCATCGGAGAGGGTGCAGGTGTTTTCTCTAGGCTTATCGAATTAGGTTTATTCAATGCTGTTTCGTGTAAGTTTTCAGAAGGAGCAAACGACATGAACGACATTACAGGAGTTTACACATTTGCCAACATGAGAGCGTATTTATATTGGTGTGTAAGGGATTGGCTCGACCCAAAGAATAAGTTTCTACCATGCTTGCCACCATGCGACAAACTGACTGAGGAAGCCACAGAGATAAAGTGGAAATTTCAAAGCAACGGCTCTATTATCATTGAACCGAAAGAAGACATCAAAAAAAGAATAAAGCGATCCACCGATTATTTCGACCCGCTTGCAAATACTTTTTATCCTACCGGCTTAGGATTGCAAATGTCAGATGACGATTTACTAGCAGACTTATTATAAAAACTAATCATATGAAAAAAGAAAAGAAATTGCCCAAAGCTGTAGAAACTACAACCGTTGCGAATGCTGTATCTTACCTTAAATCAGCCATTAGTGGTGGCTCTGAGATAACAGGTAATTTGGCTATAAATGAAGTTGAACCAACCGAAAACAAAGTTCGTGCTGTTGCATATCTAAAACAGGCATTCAAGCCCGAACCGATTTGTTATTCAAACCGTCCTAACGAAAACGGTGAATGTAGAAACTGTAAGAAAATTCATATCACTAAATAAAAATTATGACTCTAATCGAGATTTTTACAAAAGACCGGGATATTGCGAAAATAATTGCAGACCTGAAAGTAAAGACTGTAATTGTTCGGTCATGGGCTAACTCTTCAAAAGAGTACGACCCAACACGCCACGAGATTGTAACAAACAAAACCTTACGTCCTGATAAGCGCAGAGCTAACGGTAAAATAGACAAGGTTGCTCGTATTACTTACGGATTGCAAAAGCTATCAGTAAAACGAATGACACAAATGGCTTTCTCTATCCCTGTAAAGAGAGTATATGTCACAGGTACAGACAAGACCAAAATCGAACAATCAAAGGCGATTGAAGCAATCTACAAGGAAGCCCGAATAAATGCCGTAAACAGCAAGAGAATGCATGCTTATTTTGCAGCTTGCGAAATTGCTACTATTTGGTATGTTGTCCCTACAGAAGTGCATAACCTTTACGGATTTGAAACAAAGTGGAAACTACGTTGTCGGTCTTACTCACCAATGGAAGAGAAGTTTTCGAGAATTGAACAGTCTTCAATATATCCATTGAAAGACCGTTTCGGTGATTTGATTGCACTTAGTTTTGAGTACGTTATCACCGAAGACAATAAAGAAGTAACCTATTTTGAAACCTATACTAAAACTGCAAAGTTTGTTTGGAAACAAATTGACGGTGAATGGTCGGAAGTTTCAGACCCTTCGCTAATTTCAATCGAGAAAATACCTGCAGGTTACATGTCCCGCCCAATCCCTATTTGGGAAGACTCAACTACATCTACACAGGAAATTGAGTTTACACTTTCGAGAAGTAGCGATATTATCAAGAAAAACGCTGCTCCGATACTTGTTGTTGAGGGTGACTTAATTGGTGAGTCTAAAGTTCCCGAAGGTACATTGGCAAGAGAAGTGTATCAAATAAAGGGTGCAGGTAGTGTGAAGTATGCAACTTGGGAACAACAGATTGAAGCGCAAAAGTTCCACATATCAACTCTAAAACAGAACGTTGAAGAGGAATTACAGTTACCTAACTTGTCAATGGAAAACATGAAAGGTCTTGGAGCAATAAGCGGTGAAGCCCGAAAAACCCTATTGACAGAAGCCCATTTGAAAGTTGGTGACGAAAGCGGTGATATTATCGAAATGCTTGAAAGAGAGTTCAATGTAATAAAGGCTTTTGTTGGTCAAATGAATAAGGCTTGGGTAAGCTCAATCGGAGAGCTAAAGGCTGAACACATTATAACTCCATTCATTCAGAATGACGAACAGGCAACCATTGACAAGCTTTCAAAGGCTACAGGTGGCAAAGCAATGCTTTCAAGAAAAGAAGCTGTAAATATATTGGATTGGGTCGATGACAAAGAAGCTGAAATTGCACAATTGGATTTAGAGGAACAACAGTCAAATTCAGTCGATGCGTTCCCAACATCTAAGTAATGGAAGAAGCAATATTTAAACTACTCAACAGGTTGGCCGGAGAGAAACGGTCAGCCTGTAAGTTTCCAACCTACACAACGAAGCTTGAAATTGATAACGCTGTTTCGGATGCCTTAAACAAACTCTATTCAGATGGTCGGATAAAGGTTGGAGATACAGCAAATGGCAAATGGATAGAAGTTATTTGATTTTGCTTTACAAATGCACTATCCGACAGCTCGCAAAAACAATAAAAAAGCAAATAGCTGCTCACTAAAATAATCAAAATGACAAATGCAAATAGTAATGAAGTAAGTAATGAATTGAATTATTGGGCTAAAATGGAGATTTGTCATTTGCCTTTTGCTATGCAAGACTTGGCTAGATTCTGTTTGGGTGATTACATAGCTGCAGGAATGAGCCGAATGGTGTTTGATTGGAAATTTACTCCAAATACTGTTGTTAAGTTTTGCAAGGCTGAGGATTGTCAATCTAATTGGAATGAGTATTCTGTTTGGCAAACTGTAAAAGATACCAAAAATGCAAAGTGGTTTTGTCCTGTAATAGACATCAGCCCATGTGGTCGATTCTTACTAATGGAAAAAGCTCGTACGATAACTACAGAAGACAAGCTTCCGAAGAAACTACCAAACTTCTTTACAGACATTCACACAGGGAATTTCGGGTATATTGAAGACAGATTCGTTTGTATAGACTATCAGTTTATTTCCCGTTCAATAGATTTATCATTTTGTACGCAAAAGCAATCAGTAAATTGGGTTTAATATCATGCCAAAAATAATTAAGATTGATTTCGAAGCGGAGCATTTCAACCGTACCGAGATAGCAGCAAAACGAGTTCAGCAGATTTATTTAGCCACGATAAAGGAAGCAGCTCAAATCGCTACCTCAATAACTAATGTAGACCTTTCTAAGCCGTTTTCATTTGCGGACTATCCAAGTACCAACGCAAGAGTAAAAAAGCTAATAGCGACCCATTACGGCATGGTATCGAATGTAATTACCAATGCTACACTAGAAGAGTGGAGCGAAGCCTGTATAAAAAGTGCTGAATTAGTAAAAGCGATTGCCGGCAAAACAAAACTTCTACCTGAGCAAATTGCAAAGTATGGAAATAGGAACCTCGAAGCACTGAGCGCCTTTCAAAAACAGAAGTACAACGGACTCGGTTTGTCGGATAGAGTTTGGAACTTATCGGCTCAATTCAAAACCGATTTAGAGATGGGCCTAGATTTAGGGTTAGGTAGTGGAATGTCAGCAACCGACCTTAGCAGAGAATTGAGGGGTTTCCTGAACAATCCCGATGAACTGTTCCGAAGAGTTCGTGATAAGAACGGAAATTTGAAACTTTCAAAACCTGCAAAAGCATTTCACCCAGGAGCGGGACGTTATCGGAGTTCGTACAAAAATGCAATGCGACTAACTCGGAACACAATCAATGAAGCATACAGGGAAAGCGATCATCTGCAAAGGCAGCAATTAGATTTCATTGTCGGGTTTGAAGTGGTTCGCTCCAATCATGTTTTTGCCTGTCCTATTTGCGATGCACTGAAAGGTAAATATCCAAAGACGTTTCACTTTGTTTCGTGGCATGTTCAATGCAGGTGTCACGTTCTTGAAATACTAACAACCCAAGAGGAATTTATCAGTAAGCAAAAGCGGTTATTATCCGGCTTAGCAGATATTCCTTCTAAGTCAGCGAATGAGGTTACCCACCTACCCGATGGATTTAATAAGTACATGAAAGACAACAAAGAGAAAATCCGAAGGTCGAGTGATAGAGATACGCTCCCTAACTTCATAAAGCATAACAGAAATTTAGGTATAATCAAGTCGATTCTAACCGTAAAATAGTAAAGGGCAGCCGATTGGTTGCCTTTTTTGATGGTATAAAGTTAAACTATTCATAAACGCTAAAATAATATGCAAAATGTGATTGTAATACAATCATATATTAGTACCTTTACATAAAGAAATCAACTAATAAAAAATAAGCATTATGGCAACTCTTAGGACTTCAAAAGAAATTAAAGACTACTTTATTAGTTTGGGTATTGATAGTGAACTAATTAATAGTGTGTCTATTAACATACAGAACAATTTATTTGGAAAGGGAGTTGCTGCAGATGGGCTTTATATTCATTCATTTGGGAAGGACAAAAAACCTGCATTGTGGGTTCGTTCTATCAAAAATTTAGATAGGTTTCATTTTGTTTGTCTTCATGAACTTGGTCATCACATGCACTATTCGGTTATGCCTTCTTGGACAAAAAATGCAACTGAATCGCAGAAAGAGGGTATTGCTAATTTATTTGCATATGGCGAATATAAAAGATTTGTATCATGATTCTATATTTTGAAATGACATTTGAAGAGTTCTGTTTATCTATAAAAACAATTAATTCCAAACAGTATTGCGAAGATGTTTATAGACTGGGTAAGACTCACTGTATAGGTTGCTATTACTACCTTTATGTGGATAACGATTTACAATTTATTAATCCCGTTTTGAAAAAAGATAGAGGTAAAAAAATTCTGAAATCATTTTATAGCACATGTTCTATTCAAGACGTTAAGGAAAAGGCTTATAATTATATAATTGAATATGCAAAAGAAAATCAACTAATTTAAATCAGTATTAAAAAAGCAACCGAATGAAACACACAAAAGGAGCATGGTACTACTTTAAAGACCACGCAGGAACATTCACAATCAACACGGAAAAGGGAAACATTGCACAGGTGTTCGCTCCCGAAAATGCAGAGCCAGGGGAAGAAGAAGCAAACGTAAAAATAATGAATGCCGGTTCTGTAATGTTGAAAGCTCTTCAATCAGCTAAGAAGGATTTTGAAATGTTGTTGGACGGAACTTGGGAAATGAATAACGAGGGATTGGAGTCAACTCTATCAGTATTGAATAACGCAATAAATAAGGCAATAAAATGAAATATACAGAAGGAGAATGGTTTGTAAGTGGTGGGAATGAAATAGTTTCAATGCCATCACAATGTAAAATAACAAATAGAGTAAGCGGTTGGAATCAACAAGAATCAGAAGCAAACGCACAATTGATAGCTAATGCTCCGGCAATGTTTGAAGCATTGAACCACATTACCCATATTTCAGAAGCTCATTCAGTAAAGGGTTGCACTTGGGGTGATACTGATTTGGACAGTGTTTCAGTTGCACACGGATATAATCAATGTTTGGAGTATTTACAAGAAATCGCTGCAAAGGCAGTACTAAAAGTAATTATATGAGCGAAACATTCAACCAAAAGAAATTCCTATTGCCGGATAGTTCAAATAGCATGGCTTGTTATCATGCTAAAATCATGGAAGACGGAATTATGAAACTCACTATCCACGATTGCAAGGGTTCAATCCAATTGCATAACGATTTGACTAACCCCGAAGAAGTCCCCGAAGCAATTAAAAAGCTCGAAAGTTTAATCAAAGGTCTTGGAGAACTTCAAGATTTTATCTACCAAAATCATTTTAAAAAAGTCGTATATGAAAAAAGCTAGAGCAACAAAGGAGAATAAAAAGCCTATCACGAAAGATGATATACTTGACGAAATTGTCCCAAAAAGAGCAGTTGAAAAAAATGCAAGAGCGTTGAAGGTATTCAAAATGAAACCTGATCTAAAAACAAGAGGTGTAAACTCCACGGATTTTGGATTTACTCAAAAGCTAATGATGTTTGTTTTGCCGAGTTTGACTAACACTGAGATAACAGAGAAATTCAAGCTCAGACTAAATCACGAACCGGTTTCAAATTTTCGTAAAGTAAAGTCAGTATGATAGCATTTCAGGTAACAGCGTATTTAATTATAACAATCGGAATAGTCCGTTTTCTCAATGTAGTTTTAAAAAATATCTAGTCATGACAGAAAAAGAAGTAAAATTGCTTGAAATAGCAAAAGAAATAATTGAGTTGAATAAGTTTGGTTGTTTGGATTTAAAGCTTACAGGTAGCTTAATGCTTGCACACATGGGAATAAATAAAAGAAGGGAAGCAAACGACATTGATTTTCTTGTTGCTGATTATGCAATTGCAGAGGTTGGAAATGAATTATGTCCAATTTTGCCCGATGGTTTTCAAATGGACTACGAAGGGAAAAGGTCATGTCCAACAGCAATAAAGTTTATAAACTCAGTATCGAATTTGAGTATTGATTTTTTACCAACACATGAAGGCTCTGAGATTGTAGACGGTATCAACTGCAGCGATGTTGGTTATTTGATTCAAGCAAAAGAAATGATTATTGAACAAACGCCATACGAGGAAACTGCGATTAAGCACATTGAAGATTTAGAGTACTTATACAAACATAACGATTTTTAATCATGGCACAGAAAAAAACAAGAAACGACTACGAAGCGTGGCTAAACAAAATCGGTTGTACTCTCCCGAAACAGTATTTTCAATTTGGGGAAAAGAATTATTTCCGTTACGGAGAAAATCAAACGAAGTACGGGACCACAATGCGACTCCACGACCCTGAGCAGTTCAAAGAAGGTTATCCTATTTGGAAAGGGGGAAGATATGATTGATGAAGAAAAAGTTCCTCAGACAATTGAAGAGGCTGCAGAAGAGTATTTAAAAAATACTGTTGGGTGTATAAGCAAACACGCTTCTGAATGTGTAATTATTGATTTTGTAACAGGCGCAAAATCCGAAGCAGCAAAGGAGTATTGGAGAGCAGAGCTAAAAAAGGAAACCATTTTCGAAAGAGTTTCAGGGCTTGGCCGGATTGCAATTATTGGTCATTGTGGATTGGATGGAATGGTTGAAAGAGTCGGACAATTAGCTATGGAGAGAGGTTGTGAAATGACATTTTTGGATGATAGTAATGTTCAAAAAGTGTTCTCAATGAACAGTGGTGTTCCTTCTATGAAAGAAGAGTTTGAGAGATTAAGCCTGTCATTGCATAATATTTTAGAGGACTATTCCCCACGACCCTACGACCGAAAACAGATGTCAAACAATAATTATAAAAAGAAAAGGAGAAAGTAAAATGAAAGCAACAATTTCAGTAAAGCAAGAAGTAAACATTGTGACGTTACACGTTGCAGCACAAGTCCGTTATTGGGAAGATTCCGAAATAAACGGAGAAAGCGATTCAGAAGATGGGAAACTGATTCCATGTAAAGAAGGTGAATTATGGTGTCCGATTATAAATGTCGATAGTGGTATTATAACCAATTGGGAGCAGGGCAAAAAGGCTGAGATTCACTACAAAATTTGTGATTCAGGCAGTTACTACTTGAAGGATGAAGAAGGCAATACAGTACTTCAAATCGAGGAAGACTACGTTCCTAAAATGCTTGACCCAACAGATGACGGCTATGGTGACTATATAATTTTCAACGTTGACGAAAATGGTTTAATCGAAGATTGGAAGCAAACACTTGACGGTTTTGTTGGTGATGAAGATTAAATATGTAATATTCAGATTGTCAGTATATTAGAAAATAAATGTTATTTTATTACAGAAAAGTGATTGTAATGCAATCACTTTTCTGTATTTTTGTTGCCTATAGTTTAAGACTTAGGCTACAAACCGTTATGAAATATCGTAATTGTTAGTTTATAGGATTTGTATTCAGGTCTTGCAAACAAAAACAATTAATTCATAACAGAATGAAAAACAAAGTATTAGCACAATTAAAACTCAAAGCGTCATCGTTGGGGTTTAATCAAACAGAGCTTGACGGAGTTGCAACATCCATTGCTGCAAATCTTACAGCCGAATCCACAGATGATGAAGTTGCGACAGCAGTCACAACCGTACTCCCTTACTTGCAATTATCGCAGTCTTCATCCAATCGGATAATCAATGCAGAGAAAGCAAAACAAGCTACCGAAGCACTCGCTAAAATTGAAGCTGATAAAGAAGCTGCAAGAATACTAGCAGGGGGCACACCACCAAAAACAGATGAAACCAGTGCAATGGCTATCCTCGAAGCAAGACTTAAAGCGCTTGAATCAGGCAATGCATCCAAAGACAGAAAAGCAACTTTTGAAGCAACTTTGTCAGGGCTAATGCCAAAGCAAAAAGAATCCATGTTGAAAGACTTTGACCGTATCAACTTTACAGACGATGCGGATTTTCAAACGTATCTAGCTGAAAAATCAGTCACGATCCTTGGAATTAATCAAGAGTTGGCAGACGAAGGCCTTTCTAAAATGGCACGTCCTGCAGGTGGTGGCAGTGAAAAAACTGAACTTGACGAGTTTGCAAAAATGCAAGCTGAGATAAACAAAACTACTTAATTTTTAATAAATAAATTATGGATTATCAAGCAACCCCCCAAAGTGGGAAAAGTTACATTCACATGTGGGATGTAGCATCGACAGTTGTTTTCGTCGGTGGTTTTCTTGTTGACAAATCATCTTTGCCCCTTGGCTTAGAAGTGTTACCGAAAGGAACATTTTTAAAAGTTGACTTGACTGAGAGAAAAGCATCAGTTGTAAAAACAGCTATTTTGTATGAAGCGATTACTGCGCTTTCAACTGCGGTAAAAATCAAAAAGGGTTCATTGCTCATTGCAACCGATGTAGTCGGAACAGGAGCAAACAAATCAGTGGTAGGTGTAATCACAACTACTGACCCATTGTTCGACAGTTTCCCTATTGTTGCAAACGCTCTTGGAGTTATTGCTTTGGGTGGAGTTGTTCAGTCGTACACTGCTGCAGGTGTGGCAATCAATCCCGATGGGTTGAATTTCTGCAATGTGGATATTGATGCTCAACCATCATGTTCTGTAATCTATGAAGCCCGTGGAGTTGTGCCGGAAGCGTTGCCTAGTGCAATCACTGATGCGATTATCGGAGCTTTGAAGTTCGTCCAATTTCTTAAAAAATAATCTGCTATGAAAAACATTTTAGAAACCATTCAAAATCCGGTGTCATTCAGCATTTTCGTAAATGAAAATATGAAGACTTCTACCTACCAAGTGGGTTGGACTGCGGAAATGGATGTTGAGTACGAAGCTTCAAAAAGCTTTAGTGCTATTACTGCAGACTATGCTGCTGCAATTTTGGGTACTGTTATCGACAAAAATGGTGAACGTCCAAAACGTGACATGCCATCTATCGGGGACATTACAGGTAAAATCACTCGTATGGGTGACGAGTGGCAAATGGATAATGACCGTTTGGAAAGATATTTCCTTATGGAAGACCGTTTCCGTAATTCTCAAAAGAATTTCAGCACAGTGCAGAAATTAGCTCAATATAGTGCGTTGACTAAATACCTATTCAATCCGTACGAACTTGCTGCTATAGCTCCCCACAGACGTATTTTAGCACAGTATTGGGAAGGTCTTTCTACAGGTTCAATCTCACTTACCAAAACTAACAACGAAGGTGGTTTGGTTTGGTCTGCTGCTTTGGATTTACAAATGGCAAAAAATACTCTTCGTGCTACTGATATAGTTTGGTCGAAAGCCACTCTTGCAACAATGAACGTGATTGATGTTTTGCAGAATGCGGAAGAGGTAGCAACTGCTGCAGGTAAAACCGTATTGAAACACAGAATGAGTAAAGCTACTGCTGCTTTGGTTTGTCAGTGTTCACAGTTGAAAGGGTTAATCGGTATGAACTTGGGTAAAATCCAAACTTTGACAAGTCCGGCCTTAGGAGTTGCAACTGTAAATCAATACTTGGCTGCAATTGAACTTGCACCTATCGAAGTGATTAAAGAAGTTGGTTATTTGGCAGATGGAAATTCATTCTCAATGTTTGCAGATGGACGTGTTGTTTCTCAATGTGCTCCAAAAGTAGCTGTTTTGAAAGTATCTGATTCTTTGGAATTAGTTGATCCACATCCGAACAAGGTTTATGCTTCATTCAATGATAACCTGGTTTCTCAATGGAGAAATGAAAAAGGTCGTTTCATTGCTTACGAAATGTACGCTTTCCCTGTATTTACAGGACGTGGTGACGTATTTATTTTGGACGTAACAACTAAAGCAGAAGCTTAATCTGATGACAAATTTACAAGCTATCCGAGAAGATGTACAGCCCTATCCGGTTAGGCAAACGTTGATTGAAAGACTATGCGAAAAGTATAGTCTTTCACCAACCGAAGCAGTAAACAATGAGGTTTTAGTAACTACCATAGTTATTGAAATCCTCAGCCAAATGCTTGCCTTAAATAATGTGTCCGAAGGTGGTGTTTCCATATCTTTTGATAAGGAATCAGTATCCATGAACATTAAACGGAAATGTGCTGAAATCGGCTTGGATAGCTCGAAATTTGTAAACGGGCCAACTGTAACACTTTTGGAGGATTGGGGATGAACGGTACTATTCAGTCACAAATTATAACAGGCGGGGGTAAGGATGCAGAAGGCTATCCGATTAAACCTGTCATTACTTGGAGTAATTCTATCGAGTGCAAATATATCGAAAACACATTCAACAATAGAGGTAAATACATTGATGGTAGTTTCACACAGATGTCATTCTCTATAACGTTGTTTGATTTAGATTTTGATGCAAAAATAGTCCGGCTTACAAGTAATCGAGGTAAAATAATTTGCGAAAAAGAAGTCCAAAGTCTTAATGTTCTTGACGAAATTCAACGTGTAAAAATAACTATCTGATGCACTTTACTGCAACGTTTAGCATGGCCGACATAGAAGCTGAAATCAATAAACAAATTGAAATCAACAAAAAGGTTGTCATAAGCACGATGATTTATATTGGCAAAGAGTGTGTCAATGAAGCTAGAGGAATGAATACCTATGAGGACCAAACAGGAAACCTGAGAAGTTCGATTGGGTTCATGGTTCTTAGTGATGGTGTTGTTGTTCATCAATCAGCGTTTCCGGTTATCAAAAAAGGTTCAAAAGGAAAAACGGAAGGAACTACTTTTCTAAATTCTCTAATCGCTGAACATAGCAGAGGGATTGTATTAGTGGTAGTTGCCGGAATGAAATATGCTTCTTATGTGGAAGCAATGAATTTGGTTGTATTAGCTGCAGCCGAGTTACTAGCAGAGAGAAGGGTTCCTGAATTACTCAACCAATTAGGATTTAAAAGAAGATGACGAAAACAGGCGGTGAAATAGTAACGGTAATTTATAACTCGGTAAAATCGAGTTCTTTGAGATTAGCAGTAGAAGGTAATTTGTACAGAGATGATGCAAGACCATTGAACGCTACGACTGAGGATATTGTCGTTTCTATACTCACAGGAGATAATGAACAAATTCAATCGGGGTTTATTAATCTGAATATTTACGTTCCTGATATTGATTTAGAAGGGGTCAAAATTAAAGATTCAAAACGCTGTACTGAGTTGGAAATTATCGCAAACGCTTTCGTTGGGTCTATTTCTCTACTCTCGGAATATCAATTTGCCTTAGATAAAATGGTTCAGTCTTTCGCTGTAGAAGGTATTGAACAGCACTTTATTAATTGCAGAATTAAATTTAGATGTACTACTTTTTAAAATAAAAAACTATGTCAATACTAGCATGGGGGAAACCCTTAATTGAATTTACAGTAAGTACAGCGGGAGCAATTCCTGTTGCTGCTGTGTGGGCTCCAATGCCTGCAAGTAAGCTTGACACCTCAAAACTTACTACCACTAAAGGCACGAAATTGGAAGCCACAGAGGAAGGCGGTGCGTTAATCGACTCAAAATCTCAGGCAAATAAGTATGTGTTTGTTACTGAAATCTTTGTGAAGAAAGGTGACGAACGACCAATCCCTGACGAAGACGGTGTTATTGATTCCAATTACGGTTGGCGTCTGACTCCCGAAGATGATACTTTGGAAGGATATATCATGGAAAATGCATCTGTTTCAGTTGAAGAAAATTGGACTTCAAAAGATGGTTCATCTTTGATTTATACTTTTGACGGCTTGAAACCCGCTGCAGGTAAAATCGTGAAACCATACACAAAAGCCTAAACAAAAAACAGGTTTTATAAACTCTAAAAAAGGACTTGTTTTGTAGAAAATGAGTCCTTTTTTTATTTCTATTTTAAAATCGACTTTTCGGGCTTGAAAATAATTACTGTCACAGTAATGCCACAACAATAAGCACTATTGTAACAGAAACACCAATACAAATACATTACTGTGCTAACAACTCCATAGAGTAGAGTAGAGTAAAGTAAAGTAGATAAGAGAAGAAAAGAGAGAGAGAAAGCGCCCACAAAATAATCGGATATTTTCAGGGGTTTAAAACAAGAAAAGTGATTGCATTACAATCATAAAAGACTACTTTTACACATTCACAAAATTAGAGCAATGGGCAAAGTAGAAATTTGGAAAAGTATTGACGGATTTGAAGATTATGAAGTAAGTAATCTAGGAAGGATTAAGAGCTTAAAATATAATCAGACAAACATACTTAAAGCGGGTACGGATAAAGACGGTTATTTACATGTAGTCCTCTGTCTTAATGGAAACTTAAATGTAAGGAAGGTTCACAGACTTGTGGCAATTGCATTTATTCCAAATCCCGAAAACAAGGAGACTGTAAATCATAAGGATGGGAATAAGAAAAACAACGAGGATGATAATTTAGAGTGGAATACCATTACTGAAAATATAAGACACTCTTTCGATGTGCTTAAGAGAAAATCAAGTTTTGGCGGTCTTGGGAAATTTGGAGCTGCGCATTGTGGTTCAAAAAAAATAATTCAGCTAAAAGATGGCATTGAAATTAATCGATTTGACAGTCAATCAGAAGCATTTAGGGAAACAGGGATAAGTTATAAACATATTTCAGAAGCATGTAACAACAAAGTAAAATCAGCAGGCGGTTATCAATGGCAGTTTGCAGTTTAAAAATAATAAAATGGGAAATACATCAGAATCAAAAATAGCAAATACAATTTTAGAGCGTCACCAAATCGTAATGATTGGAGATATGGAATACGAAGTTGCTCAGCCCAGCACTGCAACACTAATCGAAGTATCTGAATTAGTATCGCAATTACCATCAATCAAGCTAGATTCAGAAAATATATTACAGGAGACTCTTATGATAGCCAAAGAATGCCGTCTATTGGGAAAGATAGCTGCGACACTGATATTAGGTGCTGTCAGGCTCACAAACTCACAGCCGAGCAAGTTAAGTCGCTTAAAGAGCCTTATTCAACGTCAACCAAAAAGGAGAGATGTTGAATGCGAAGAGTTAGGGAAGGTAATACTTTCAAACATGAACCCGAAAGAGCTAAATTCATTAATTGTGAAAATCCTAAGTTCTATGGAGATTTCTACTTTTTTTTCATTAACCACTACCCTACTAGATGTAAATCTGCTAAGACGAACAAGGGCGGTGGTTTAAATGACAGTATTTGGGCGATGATAGCGGGTGTAGCAAAGGCTTACACATACACTTTCGATTATATTTTATATGAAATGACCTATGCAAATTTAGTGATGTACAGTTCAGTATTACCGAGCAGTGACGATGAAGAGGAAAAAGAAGAAGTGACAATAAATGCCGATGATCCTAAAAATAAGGATTTGATTAACCATGAACTTTTTGACTAAAAAATTATGAGCGGAGAATTAAGTTTTGTATCGGGTATTGATAACGCCAAAATGAGAATGGATGCGAGAGAAACGCAAAATCTAATTTTAGGTGTTGGGAATACTGCTCAGGCTGAATCGGCTAAAATGGAAAACAGTTTTTCAGGAGCCGGCAAAGCATTTGCTTTAATTGGTGGGAGTGCTGCAATTGCAATGCTCGGAAAAGAAATACTCGATACAACTGCTAAATTTGAAAAGTTCGGGATTGTTCTTAGAAATACTTTGGGCGATACGAAAGGAGATGCAGCACTTAACATGATTGCAAATTTTGCAGCAACAACTCCGTTCCAATTGGACGAGGTGACGGCTGCATTTATCAAAATGGCTAATCAGGGTTTTGTTCCTACTCAGGGCGAAATGGTTAAGCTTGGTGATTTGGCAAGTACTACAGGAAAATCGTTCGACCAATTGACAGAAGCGTTATTGGATGCTCAGACAGGGCAATTTGAAAGACTGAAAGAATTTGGTATCAAAGCAAGCGCCCAGGGCGATAAGGTTACTTTCTCTTTCCGTGAGCAAAAAACAACCGTTGACAATACCAATTCAGCAATACAAAAATACATTTTATCGCTTGGCGAATTGAAAGGCGTTGCAGGTTCAAATGCTTTAATCTCTGCAAGTCTTACAGGTGAGTTGTCCAACTTAGAAGATAAGTTTTCTATGATGTTCAATACTATTGGTAGTGGGAACAAAGGAGTACTTTATGAAGGTGTCGGAATGGTAACATCTTTGATTGACAACTATGAAATAGTAGGTAAAACTATTCTAGGGTTAGTTGCAATTTATGGGTCTTACAAAGCAGCCGTAATCGTTGCAAATGCTGTAAGTGTAATTCAAAAGGAAATTGCAGTTCAACAGATGTTAGCTAATATCGGCAATACAGGTGCAACAATTTCTTTGACAACTGCAGAAGGAATCGAAGCAGTCGTAAAAAGCCAACTTACTAAAGCTCAGCTAGCCTTAAACGCTTCAATGTTAGCCAACCCCTACGTTATGGCAACGGTTGCCGTTGTCGCTCTCGGTGTAGGTATTTATGCCTTATCTCAGAACCTAAGCGATGCACAAAAAGCACATGAAAAACTAAATGAAACCTCTAAGAGCATGGAAACATCTGTTCGTGGGGAAGTAATTCAAGTAGATACACTTTTTGCAAGACTAAAGGCAGCTAAAAAAGGGACAGACGAATACGCATCAGCTAAAGGTGCAATCATGTCGCAATATGGTCAATATTTGAAAGGGTTAGGGAATGAAACAACCGCTTTGAATAATGTTGCTTTAGCTCAAAGAACAATCACTGAGGAAATAATGAAAACAGCACGTGCAAGAGCTATGACTACTGCAACGGCTGACGCATCCAATAACTTAGCTACTACCCAAGGTGACATAAGCGAAAAAATGAAAAAGCTTATTGACCAAAAATTCGGGAAAGATAGCAAGCAGTCACTTGAATTATTCGCAAAACTAAAAGGTGTTATTCAACAGGGTGGTCATGTTAGTGAATCATTCGGGAAGTTATTCGATGAAACAGTTTATCAACAACAAGGTCAGTTTGGTGGAACTACTACATACGTGGATAACGAGCTTAAAAACTTACTCACAAAAGCAAAACAAGCGAAAGCATTATTCAGCGAAATACAAAAAGATGCAGAAGTTAAGTTTGGTTCTGCTACCACTAAAGACGAAGTAAAAGACAAACCTGTTGTGTCTGAAACTCCGGCACAGGCCAAAGCTAGAGAAGCAGCAGAAAGAAAGGCAGCCAATGCAGCAGCTAGAGCAGAAAAAGAAGTTCAGAAAATAAATGATGCAAAACTAAAACTCATTGAAGATTCAGCGAATGCAGAATTTAAAGCTGAACAGGCTAAAATAGACAATCAAAATACCATTATATCAATGCAAGAGGACGGTTTTGCTAAGCAGTTAGCCGTTCTTAATAATCAACACGAACAAAGCAAACTTGACATTAAAAAACGTGCTCAGGAGCTTTTAAAAACAAAATTAGAAGCAGAAAAAGAAACATGGAAGTCGAACGGAAGTAAAGGTGTTTTTACTCCCTCTACTACCGATATTTCAGGTTTGGGTGCGAATGAGAAAACAGAAATTGCATACACATTGAAATTGTCCGATGATAAATTTGAATCAGACAAAGCCATTTTAGTAAAATCATTATCAGAAGCTTATCAATCCTTTGACGAAAAAAGGAAAGCTATTGACGAAAAATATAATAGAGAGGAAGCTGATTTAAATTTAGCGTTCACAGGTGATACACTTTCTGTAAAACTTAATGAATTAGGGAAACAGCGCAAGTCGGCCATTGAAGCAAATGACAAAGACGAAGCAGATAGTGTGATGAAAAATACTGATTTGTTCGTTCAGCTATTTGGTGATATGTCCGATAAGTCAATAGAGGATTTACGCAAAATATCGAGTGAATCCCAAGAGCTATTTGATTATTTGAAAGCTACAAGCATTCAAGACATTACTCCACATTTCGGACTCTCAGCCGATGAACTGATTTCTTTAAAATTGGGAAAATCGGAGATGAAAAGTATTGAAGACCAAATCAAGACTTTAAACAATACAGCCGATGGTTTAGAAACAGGGTTCGCGAAAATTGGTACTGCTTTTAAAAACATATTTTCCGGATCAAGTGAAAAGTCGGCAGGAAAAGCCAAAGTAAAAAGCGGTCAAAATAAGATTGATAGTGGAATACCCGAATTAATGAAAGAGGGTACAAACGAGATAGCAATTGGGAACAAAGACCAATTAGATGGGTTAGCAAAAGAGAAAAAAGGGATTGATGATTTGTACAAATCGTTTCAAGATGTTGCAGGATATGCAAGTCAAGTAACTGGGTTGTTGGATTCAATGTCTACAGAAGAAGGCGATTTTGCTAGCTCTACAGCGAAAAGCGTAAATACTGTAATTTCTATTGCTACCAATGCAGCCGGAGCACTTGCAAAAGGTGATTATGTAGGGGCAGCTTTAGCCGTAGTAACAGGAACTTTGACGGCTATTTTCTCAGCCGAAAAAGCCCACCAAGCAGCATTGAAGAAAATTGCTGATGAAAAGACAGCACAGCAAAAAGAGTACAACGATTTGTTGATGAAGCAAAATGATTTACTCGAAACGGCTGTAACAATTTTCGGTACTGATTCGTATGCTCAGGCGCAAGGTTACGCACAAGTCGCAGATAAATACAGGAATGCTTCAAAGAATGCAACCGCAGATTTAAGCGGGGCTAAAGTTCAGACCGGTTCACACAAAACAGGTCTGTTTGGTTGGGGTGGAGAAAAAGCTGATTACTCTAGTTTACTTTCTCAATATCCTGAAATGATTGATTCTCAGGGTAAATTAAATCAGGAGCTTGCACAAACTGTATTGTCTAATCAAACGCTCGATGATGCGAGTAAAAAGGCTTTACAATCAGCATTAGACTACTCGAAAGATTATGAAGATGCTTTGAAATCATTGAATGATTACCTGACAAGTGTATTTGGGTCACTCGGTCAAGACATGATGACTTCAATAACCGATAACCTGGGCGATGCAAATGGTGCGCTTGACCAATTTGCAGGTAATGCTTCAAAAACAATAGAAAAACTTTTATCGGATATTGCTTACTCATTGTACATGGCTGATGATTTTACACAGCTCCAAAACGATGTAAAAAAGGTAATGACTGACAAGAGCCTTACTCCCGCAGAACAGGCAGCTGAGCAAATTAGACTACAGGGTGATTTTTTTGCAGGAATAGGAACGGATGTAACGGCAGCAAATAAATTCCTTTTGGATAGCAAGGCAGCAGCAGCAAATGCAGGATTGACACTTTGGGATAATGTGGCTACAAGAGAAGCAAGCAAAAAAGGGATAGCAACCGCTTCGCAAGAATCAGTTGACGAAAACAATGGTCGGCTTACTTCTATGAATGGGTTACTTGTTTCGATTGATGAAGGTATAAATATATTGAAAACTACATCGGGCAGCATTTTAGCTAATGTGATTTTGATAAAAGGTGATACTGCAAATTTGGGTGATATAAAATCAGATATGGCAGCCGTAAAGCAGGGAATTATTGACATAAACACAAAGGGCATTCTAATAAAAGTAAATTAAGATGGGACAGTTACTAATTGATGGTATTGATATTGAACAGTTCGGGGTATTCGTTACCGAGGGCGGTTACAAAGGTCTGTTATCCTTCCCCTCTTTGAAAGAACCGAAGAAAAAGGATTGGGCCGAAAGGGACGGGATAGAAGTTGATTTGTCAGCTCCGAAACTTGACACTAAGAACTTTTCAATATCTTTTGTAGTAAAGACAGGCGGGAATTTGAACGGTTTTACAGCATTGATTTTTAATGTTGGGTTTCACGTTTTCAATTTTATTGACCTCGGAGTTACTAGAAATTTACGGTTAGTTTCATCAACGGATTTTAAGGGTAGCTTTGATTCTATGCAGCTATTCTCAATGGAGTTTGCCGATGATTTTCCTTTGAGTAATTACAATTACGTGTCTCCCGCTTCTACTAAAATTTCGCAAAGAGGGTACAAGCTTGATCTAAAAGATTTTTCTGAGTATGGAGTTGCAATTTTAGAGGGTACGGATGCTGAGATATTAAAACCCTGTTCAATAAAGCCAAATTTGACCGTAAATGTGAAATACTTATCAGGTGTCATTTGCGATGTTGGAAGAGTAGTTCTACAGCATAAAGAAGTAAAATTGAATTGTCTGATGTTGGCTTCAAACAATTTGGAGTTTTGGAGAAATTACAACTCTCTATTATATGATTTGACAAGGGTAGGGCTACGATACGTGACCTCTAACGGCATTAGATACCCATGCTACTACAAGTCTTCAAGCGTGTCACAATATGACGGCTTAGGCAAAATTTGGTGTCAGTTTGATTTAGTTTTAGTATTTACAAAACAAGGCGTTTCAATATGAAAATTTTTAATAACGAAATAGAGTTAATTGATTTAGTCGTAACAGATGAAAGTTACCGTTACCGTCAGTTAGTCGGAGAAAACGCATTGACGTTGACATTCTCGATGCCTGTTTTTGTAGACATTCCGGTTAATTCATACGCAGATTTTCAAGGCGAACGATACACTTTGTTGAAACCTAAAAACTTCAAGAAAAACAACACAAGGGATTTTGAGTATAATTTGGTTTTACAATCAGCTCAGGGGCTTTCGAGTAAATATAAATATCGTGATTCGACTTCAAAAAAATTGAAGTTCCAAAATACTGCAAAACCGATTGCCCATTTAGAAATGTGGGTTTGGAATATGAACCAACGAGATAGTGGGTGGAGTATTGGTGAGTGCATTGATGCGACCGAAAAGCTTATTTCATTCAGTCATACTTATTGCGATGAAGCGTTGAAAATGATTGCCGAAGCATTCAACACTGAATTTGAAATTGTAGGAAAGGTTGTTTCAATCAAAAAGGTAGAATATAATAAAACGATTGCTGATGCTCTACCCCTATCGTATGGCTTTGGTAATGGGTTTAATTCAGGAATAAAGAGAGATAATTTCGACAATTCAAAAGCTATTGAAATTCTGTTTGTTCAGGGTGGAGATAAAAACATAAATGTTTCTGAGTACGGTTCTGCAGAACTTCTTTTGCCTAAAAATCAATCTTTAGTTTACGAAGGTAAAACGTATGTTTCGGACGAGTTCGGTTATTCAATCAGAAGACTTGAAACTGAAAAGCCGTTAGTAACAAAGATTGAAGATAGTTTGGATTTATCAAACATTTCACCTCAGCGAGTTGGGACTGTTTCGACTGTTACGGTGGTTGATGCTGTAAATAATTTCTATGATTTTGCAGATGCTTCAATACCCGAAAATCTGAACTATGTTACTTGTTTGATTGCCGGTGAGAAATTGACTGTAATTTTCCAAAGTGGGATATTGGCGGGAAAAGAATTTGATATTGCCTATACTCATGCAACAAGAAATTTTGCTATCGTTCCGCAAGAAATTGACGGAGTGACAATGCCGAGCGAAATATTTAAACCTGTTGTAAGCGATACTTATGCAGTGTTTGGTATGTCACTACCCGATGCCTACATTTGCGACAATGCAACGAAGACAGGTAGCTCATGGGACATGTTCAGGGAAGCAGCTAAATACTTCTATGAAAATGAAGACCCACGTTTTACATTCTCAGGAGAATTGGACGGAATGTGGACCGCTCAGGATTGGGTAAACATTGGCGGTAAAATCAAACTCGGAGCTTATGCAGGGTTTAGAGATGACCAATTCCAAACGGATGCTGTTCTTATGCGGATGATTGGAATTAGAGATTTGATAAACGATCCTTATTCCCCAACTATTGAACTTTCAAACGTAACGGTTGGGGGTAATAGTTTAAGCAGTGCTTTGAAGAAAATTGATTCAAACGAAGTTGTTGCTGAGTCAATCAAGAAAGATACAATCCGTTTTGCAAAACGTGGGTTCAGAGATGTGAAAGAAGCAAGCGAGTTGCTTAAAAAATCACTTCTAAACTTCTCAGGTGCTATTAACCCGATTACCGTACAGGCGATGCAGTACATTGCCGGAGATGAAAGTTTACAGTTTGTTTTCGTTACTAACCATACTACAACAAACGAAACTCCACACAGCGAAAGTTATGACCCGATAACGAAACAGTTTAGTTCCGCTGTCGGTATTATTCAGCATAGAACTTTAGGTATAACTACCCTTTCAAGTTCACATGCTGCAAGTGAGTTCAAGTGGTGGAATATGACTGCTTTTATTTCGGCTAGATTGTCAGAAAGCGAAAAGTCTTATTTCGTATATGCAAAGTGTTCAAAGACTGCTAATACAGGGGTTTTTGTTTTGTCTGAATCTGCTATTGCACTTGAAGGTGTTGCAGGTTACTATCATTTGCTAATGGGAATTATCAACTCAGAAAATGAGAATGATAGAAGTTACTCACAAATGTACGGCTACTCAGAGTGGACTCCTGGGCGATTTACAATTAAGAAAGTAGCAAGCCCATCGGGGAATACTTTTTTTGATTTGGAAAACGAAGTCATTCAGGGTAATATCAAATTTCAGTCAGGGGTAACGGTTGAAACAGGTATTAGTAACGCAAAATCAGAAGCCGTTCAACTCGCTTCAAATGATGCTACAACTAAGGCTAATTCTGCAAAAGATACCGCAATAAGTACCGCATCGGCTGATGCAACCACTAAGGCAAATAACGCAATTCAAACAGCAAAGGACTATGCAACTGCTGTATCAGAACTCGCAGAGGTAACCGCAAAAGCTCACGCTGACGGCATCGTTACAGCCGAGGAACAACGAGCTATAGCTGATGCAACGACAAAGGCAAACAATGCTCAGACATCAGCTATTAATGCATCGGCTGCAGATGCAACTAACAAATCAAACGCTGCAATTCAAACTTCAAAAGAGTATTCTGATTCTAAAGTTGCAGTCATAAATCAAACAATTGCTGATTTACAAACTCAGTCGGACGGGTCAATATCCAATTGGCCTTCTAATACTCAATCGGAAGCCCCTACGTTGTCGAATTTTCCTGCGAGTCAGTGGACTTCAAACACCGAACGAGATAGGCATATCATTGATGTGTACACAAATTATCAGGACTACATTAGTGATGTTCTAACTCCAAATGCGGGTAAAAGTTGGAAGTTCGTAAAATCAGAATCGGGCGTTTATTCATGGTCGCTAATTGCTGATAATAACCAATCAAAGGCTTATCTAATGTCGGTGAAAGCTACTGCAATAGCTAACCAAAAGATTACAACGTTTAGCACGATCCCTAACACATTAATGGCTGATGGCTTTTGTTATCGGAAGGGCGATTTATGGAGTCTACAAGTAGCATGGAACGGGTTTACTATTGGCGAACTTCTTTGTGCTGCACAAGATAGTACGTCATTTGTATCAGGTGATTGGACTAAATGGGTGAAATATACTGATGATACTGCTGTAAATAATTTAGTTATAGGTGGTAGAAACTTAATTCGGAACACTCTCACAGGTGAAGGTTGGAATTGTGAAAGTCACAATAATGGCGAGTTCTCTGTGACTCGTTCTGCAACTTCTGAAACAGGATATATTTATTCTCCTCCTTTTGATTTGGAAAAAAGAAAAGAATATACAGTTAGTTTCAAATCAAAACAAGTTGGAAATGTAAGTAGTTGTGACTTCTTCATATATAATAACCCGAATATTTTTGCTTATACAACTGGCTATAATAAGTCAACAGAATATGTAGAAAACAAATTTACTTTTATAGCTGGTAATGCAGATGGGCTAGGACTATCGCAAGTATCATTAAGATTTGACCATAATGGCGGTGACGGCTCTTCTTCAACAGTTTTTGTTAAGGATATTCAGGTTGAACTTGGGAATGTTGCAACATCCTTTACAATAGCACCCGAAGATATTGCACAAGGTATTTTGCTTGCAAAGCAATCAGGGGATAATGCTCAATCAACAGCAGTTACAGCTCAAAATACAGTAAATTCATTGAACGTTTACGTTGATGGTTCTTTTAAGGATGGTGTAATTTCTCAGTCGGAAGCGCAGGCAATTGAAAAATATAAAAATCAGGTAACTAAGGACTTTAACGACCTAGTTGCAGGGTATAATGTTATTTATTCTAATTCGTACCTTGTTGGAAGTGCTAAAACCGATTTACTTAATGCGAAAGTTACAATGGCAGGGGCAAAAGATAATCTATTAGCTTCGATAAATAGTGCAATTGCCGACGGGAAAACTACCGTATCAGAGAAAGCAGATGTTGACAATAAATATTCTGCTTGGGATTCGTCCTTTTCGTCTTACAAGAGCAAATTAGAATTGGCAAATAAGTCAATACAGGTTAATTTAGATAATCTATCCAATAGTGCTGCAGCTACTGCAAAAGATACCGCAATAAGTACCGCATCGGCTGATGCAACCACTAAGGCAAACGCATCAACAGCTGTAGCTAACGCAGCTCAAATAACTGCAAATACAGTAAAAGATAAAATAGATAACTTACAAATTGGGACTGTAAACTTAGTGTCTAAATCTAGGGTTAACTCGCAAGGTGTAGATGTAAATGGATATTTTTATAGAACAATAAATGTTTCCGAAAATTATATTATTCCGTATTTTGATTTTAAAGAAGCAGGGACTTATACACTTGTATTTAATGCTAAGAAAACTGCAAATGTTATTGCTAGTCGACTATTTATTATGCCTCCGGGATGGAATGGTTCAACTTCTTTAATTTTATATGTTGGAAATTCAGGAATACAAACTTCCGATTCTAAGATAACTTTCACATTCCAAGTTACATCTGAGCAACTAGGTAAGGATGCCTATGTTCGTATTGATAATGACGGTACTACTGATGGTCAAAACGGCACTATATATGTTAAGGACATAATGATTGTAAAAGGGAATGTTGTTCCACAATCATATACAGAAGCCCCCGAAGATACGCAAGCAAAATTCACCGCTCTCGATTATTTAAAATTGGCATTCGGTGGAAGTACTGAGATAATAGGCGGTGTAGTTGCAGCTAATGTAATGTTGCTTAAAAACTTACAAGGAGCTATAACAGCGGGTATTAGTGGGCTGAATGATAATGTATCATTTTGGCATGGTGGGACATATCAGAATGCGCTTGACTCAGCAAACAATCCTTCTGCTGTTTCGGGAATAGACCGGGACGATGGAAGCGGACACCGAGCAAAAGGCAAATTACTTTGGACAAAAGAAGGTGTATTAAAAATGCTTGCGGGATTCATTGGAAATTTTGCAATTATTGGTGGTCGTATCGTTGGAAAGGACACATCGGGAAATGAAAAGTTAGTTCTATCAACTGATAATATTCCTGATATTGATAGTCTTAGTGCAGGTTATACAAATTGCTATTATAATGACCATTCAGAAATTACAGATGGTATAATGTATCAATTTACATTTTTTGGGGGTGATGAATATGGAAATCTAAAAAATTCAGATTATGGTATTGAGTCTGCTGAGTTTGAAGTTCCGTACGCCACAACTGTAAAGTTTGACCGTAACATAGCAGGTTCTTATTATTGGAATTATGGTTCTGAGTATATTAATAATGCTTGGTTTGTGACTAATGCTAAGGTATATAAAAATGGAATTTACGTTCAGGACTTAGCAGTAGGTGGTGTAATGACCGTATCATCTGCTTGTACGCTTAGGTTTGACATATACACTGACATGAGTGTTGCTATTGATTATAATCAATCTGCAGGGTGTAATGTTACAGTTGATATTGCAACTGCAATATCATTTCAAGAAGCAAGGAGCAAAACGGAACTTGGGAGTAATGGATTCTATTCTTTTTTTACCAACGCATTAGTGTTTTATATTAGTGCTACGAGAGGGTTTATATATAAAGGGAAGATTGATATTCCTATAGGGCTAGGCGGTGGAAATGTAGGTTCGGGTGGATCATATACACAAGGTTGGGGGTTAGCTTATTCAACGTCTAGGTCGGGAGCAACTACAACAATTAATCATAATGTGATTGACCCTAAATTTACGGTTATTATAGTCCCTAGAAATTCATTTACATGGTATCTCTCTGCAACAACCGCTTCTTCGTCTACCACGTCAAACAACGGTACGGCAACAATTGTATGTTCAACTACTAATGCTATATTTGACTTTTTAATAGTCCGTATTTCGTAAGTGTAGACAAAAAAAAGGGTTGGAACTATCCAACCCTTTTTTTAATCATTTTTGAAATTGTATTATTGATTTAATGCTGCGTATTCTGATTCTGTTATAGGAAGATAGGTATAAGCAGTATTAAATATTGGATATATAGCTTCGTAATCTTTAGATAGAAACAATGCTTTAATTTTAGTTTCAGCATCACGTAATACAGAGTTTGGAATATATGCTAAAATATTACCGTTAATGTCTTTTAGTACGCAGTTTTTAGCTTCTAAAAAATCAGTTGACAAAATCAAATTAGTAGTTTTAGAACCATCAATGTTTTCTTCATAATACAAAATATCGGAAGCCCACATTTTAAGCATTGGTGTAGTAGAAGTGGTGTCACGTTGCAAGCGGTCAAACATTCTTGAAGCAACGTTCCCATTCGACATAACAAAATTCATTGTGAATGTTTGTTTTACAATTTCTAATGCAGTCAAATGCGCTTCGGTGGTATTTGTAGATTTCACTTTTTGGATAACTCCAACCGCCCCTTTTATATCCACTGTTGCAAGCGGTATAGTTTTAAATAATGTTGGTTCGTCTTTTGAGCCACACGAAGATAAAATGATTGCTACAAGAGCAACGAATAAGATTTTTTTCATTTTGTTTTTTTGTTTTAGTATTTGCACAAAGGTAGGCTTAATTTTATTCACTAACTATTATTTTAGTTATAATTTGAAAAATATGTGATTGTATTACAATCAGTTTATGTACTTTTGTAGGTACTTAATTTAGATATAATGAGTGAGCCTATCATAAAACCGAGGACTAGAAGAGTGAACAACCCCGCTACCATTGAGGAAAACGTTGCCGAAGCAGTAAAAATAATTGCCGAAGCAGCCAAAGAAGCGGGCAAGCTAATTGCAAGTTCAGCAGAAGATGCAAAACGGGCCTTAGCCAATTCAGCCGAAGATTCAAGGAGAGCAATTGCGAGTGCAGCAGCCGAAGCAATGAAAGTGAGTAACGTACAAGGCTCAGGTGACCATGATTTACTAATTGAGTTGAAAACATTAATGACTGTCATGCAAAGTACTGTGACAGAAATTAAAACAGGTACATCCTCACAAATATCAGACCATGAACAACGGTTGAAGAAATGTGAGAATAAAAATGCAAACTACTTTATAGTACTAGGAATTTATACACTTGCGACTATTGCCCTGATAGGGTTAGTTGTAAGTCACATGATTGTAAACCCGACAATATAATGAAGAAGAAAAAGAATTTTTTCCAACGATTTTTTTCCTGGTCATCGACCCCCACAAAATATAAACGCAGAGCAACGAGTTTTGCGCTTATGGCTACAACCTTTGCATCTGCTTTCGGAGCGGTGAAGGTACTAGGTATTGCAACCCCTGAGTACTTTGATTTATTCATTGGATTTGTAGTTTTTCTATGCACTGCCATTGCAACATATTGTCAACAGAAAATCACTCCCGAAATACCAAAAGCAAAATGAAAATTAAACTAAACAGAGCTTACCTTCCCGAATACACAGTAGGGAAAATGTTTATTGATGGTGTATATTTTTGTGACACATTCGAAGATGTAAACAGGGACTTAAACAAGGACGGTGATTTAACCGATATTGGAGAGTCTAAAGTTTACGGTAAAACATGTATTCCGGTTGGAACGTATAAAGTAATCGTAAACATGTCGAATAGATTTAAACGCCTTTTACCGTTGCTTATCAATGTACCTTCATTTGATGGTATTCGTATTCATAACGGAATAGATGAAACATCTTCGAGTGGTTGCATTATCGTTGGCAAAAACACTATTGTGGGACAGCTAACCGATTCAAGAAAGTACATGAATTTACTTACTGACAAAATCACTTTGGCTCAAAAATCAGGAGCCGTAACAATTGAAATATCATGAAAGAAAAATTATTGAAGTATTGGAAAGATGCCTTAATTGGGCTATTGATTTTGTTTATCGCAGTCAGTGGAATTATTTCTAACTGTACCGGCAAAGCTATTGAAAAAACATTTACTCAGGCAAATGTAGATTCTCAGTTGAATAAACAGGGAACTGATCTAAAAGAAAAATACTTGACGGCAAACGGTGAAACACTAAAAGCTTTGCAAGTGGCTGAAAAGAAAATCAGTGACGGTCTAAAACCGCAGATAATTATAAAATCGGCAAAGGCTGAGAAGTTAGTCGAAAAGGCTAGGAAAGATACTAATACAACGGCTTTATGTGATAGCGCACTGAATGCACAAGAAACACTTATCTTTGATATAGGGCTAAAGGCACACAGCGATTCGCTACAGCTTAATTTATGCGAAAGGCAATCACTTATCAAGGATTCACTCAATACGGTCTTTAAAAAGGCTTACAGTGGAGAAATGAAGATTAATTCCGATTTGAATACCGCTTTAATCAAAGCAAACAAAGGAAAAAATACAAAGTGGTATTTCCTCGGAGCAGGAGCGTTACTCACTTTCTTTATTATAAAGTAATTTTTTTGCTGTTTTATATTGTTTAATTTGTTCTGATAGATAGCCGAGCTTGTGAAAGTCCGGCTATTTTTGTGTTTTGGCGGGTATGTTTCCACGTTATTGATTGGTAACTAATCAGTTACGAATAGTTATTAAACATTAATTCAGTGAAATTAAATTGTAAATGTGATTGCATTACAATCATTTCGGAGTATCTTTACATATCGAAACAAACAAACAATTAAACACAGCATTTATGGACAAATTAGCAAGTACCTCGAAAGTCACAATGGCAACATTGAAATCATTTGCAAAAAGAAACGAAACCGGACTATTTGTAAAAGAAGAAAGTTCGTTTGACGGAATGGTTGATTGCGTAATGGAATTGAAAGGTAGTAAATTCATTCCTACCGTAATAAATGAAAAAACGAATTATTGGAAACTAGGGATTGAAGGTATTTATACAGTCGGTTCAAGTCGGGACCGTTTCCAAAAATATGAAGATGAAAAGTTTGTTGGTATTCAGGTGACGAACTCTTGTGGTAGAAGTATTTTAGCAATTAAGAAACAAGCATAAAAACAAGCAAAAAATAGAACAAATGGAAACAACTTATTTATCGCATTTAAAAGAAACAGCTTACAGGGCATTTTATTGGACTTCAATGAGCCCTGATGTCAGAGGGAAACAGTGTATTGACGAACATGAATCACAGCTGAGTGATGACATTAAATCTATCCCAAGTTCGGAGCATGAAAGATATATTGCAAAATATGTAGAACTATTCTCTAAATGGCTGAATGCTCATTCAAGGTGTGCAAGTTCTGCAGTAACAGGTGGCTCAGGTTTCAATGTTAGAAGAGCTGAGAAAGCAAACAACAGTGAGCGTAATGCTTATAAAAACTTTGACGAGTGGAGAGCCAATGCAATGAAATCTATTGAAAAACGTATCGAGAAAAACAAGCCCGAAGCACAAAAGAAATCAGAAGCATGGCAGCAATTAGAAAAAAACATTTTGCATTCTGCAGCAGTAATTCATGGAATAAATAAAGGGATTGAAAGAGGTAGCAGTAAAGCTCTTTTTGTCAGTTCAATTTATCAAAAGACTGAAACGTTCGCTAAGAAAGGGGACTTTGAAACTGTTCAGCTAGCAATTGACTGCATTCGCAACTTTAACGAAACAATGTCAGTGGTTATCACCGAAAGACACAAGTTTTTCAAGTTAGCTGAAAAGGCCGAAGCTAAAAAAGAAAGTATTGAGGAACGTTCACAAAGGGAAAATCAAGAGCTTTTGATAGTTGGCGGTAAGGTTATCTACAATTACGAAATTGATAGATTGCAACTTGAATTTGACGAAAAGCCTTCCTATAGTATTATTCAAGAATTAAAAAGTCATGCGTTCAAATGGGCTCCGTCCACCGGAGTTTGGCAAAGACAATTGACCGGAAATGCAGTTTATTCGACTAAGCTATTTTTGAAGAGTAACAATTTATTTATACCCAAAGCAGTATGAAATTAAATAAGCAAAAAAATGATATTGCTGAACAGGTAGATGATGGCTACAGTAAAGGCGAAAAATTCTTTTATTATAGTGGAAGCGAAACAATTGTATTTGTTTATAATAGAACCGAGGAACATGGTCTAGTTGGAGTTTTGTACGAGGACATAGATGCTACAATATTACACAGATACAATTACAGCAGAACTAACGAATTTGCTATTGAAAATTGTTATAAACATAAACTCGTAAAGATAGTATTTGAGGATGAAGAACTTCTGAATAGCTTAGCTGAGCGTTCAATGAATGGTGAGGATGTATTGGCTGAATATATGGAAGCCGTTGCAGATGTGTCCGAGAATAACGAGTTCGCCCTTGTTTCAACTAGGAGTAAGGCAAATTTAGAGGGCATGAAAATCAGTGCCGAGATTGCAGAGGCTAAAGTCAGGAATATTCAGAGGGCTGTTCAAATGAAAATTGAACAGAAAAAGAACGAAATGGATATTATCAGACGGCAGTTTGAAACTCAATTGGCAGTTATCCAAAAACAAATGAAAAGGATCGGTCGTGTTATAGGCATGATAGAGTTATATGCCGGAATATCTGAGGAATTAGTTTGTTTAAAAGAGGGAGTCAAAGCCCCTGACGATGCTCCAATACATGTTCGTCAAATGACATTATACATGGACGAGGAATATGGGGACTATCACAATGATGGTCTTGATATAAATAAAATCCATGTATTTGATGAATGGCTCGTTTCAGAAGCATATAAGGAACTTTTGCCTAACGATAAGTGCGTTGTATCATTCAGACCGAGAAGATACAAAAAAGAGTACCATGATGCAAGATTAACTGCAGAAATGGAACGGCTAAATAGAATGTGTTTCATCTATATGCGAAATGGTGAAAATATATACTGTGTTCAAACCGACCACCTATACATCATTGACCAACTAATCCCTAGTAAGGACGAGGCTCAAAACATTCAGGAACAGGTAGATAAGGCAACCTTTAAAAAACAAGAACAAGAGGCACAAGAGGAATTTACTTACAAATACATGCGTATTGGTATATTCTTGCAAGGTATTTTGGATAGAACCGAGATATTCAGCCCTATTCCGCTAGGTGTATCAATTTTCGACACGGATAAATCAGGGGACTTTATTAAATTCGTCTACGATAATGATAATGTGCTTACCAATGGAATAATTTCTTTCAATGAATGGAAAAAACAAACCTCGGAATTAATTCAAGAGGGCAGCAGAGTTCTTTTAGTTGGACATTTTTCGAGAAAGGATTACAAGGATAGACTCGTTAGATATTATTCGAATGAATGGTCAATTCCCGACATGCCGAATACTGATATTTATACAGTTGAAATGACAGATTATAACCCAAACTCATACAGAGATAAGTCGAAATGCCTGTGCATAAAGTATCAGGCAGGGGGTGAGGTTTATAGTTGGGGCAGGGGTGGCACAGAACGTAAGAATAAACTAACATTTGTTATCTATCCTAGCGATTCATTTATATTTAATTACGACCAACTGGATATTAATCTGATTGACTACTATCTAAAAGATAGAGTAAACAGAAAGAATTACTTAGGAATGATGCCTATCCTCAAAAACATTAGAAAACTCCTAGTTATCGAACAAGAAAAGGAACATCAATTTGCCTTAATGCTACAAGGTGAGACAGGTAAATCACTTGAAAAAATTTCCGAAGCAGTTGAATGGTGGAAGTACAAAAACAAATGGAAACGGTACATTAATTCAGACGATGCAAAAGCCTACAGAATGATTAAATCAAAATTAGAAAAACAAAAATGAACGAGCCATCAAGAGGTGATTTAAAAAGATTGAAGTCATTGCAAAGTATGACAGAAAAAATAATCTCAGGTTTATCGGGATTGACAAATACTACTCAGGAATTTTTACGGACAGAGTTTGTCGGGGAAACGAGCATTCATTTAAGAAAATTTGAGCAGAATATCAGAGATACAGTCGAGTTAATTAAAACCCCTAAAGTGAAGTAATATGAACTTCATGGACAAAACAAAATACCAAAAACTAGCCGAAATTCAGAGCAGTAATTGGTGCAGGGCCGAAAGGCATGCTGTTGCAGTTTACTTGAATGCTCTAAGAAAGAATGATATTGAAACGCTCAAAGAATACGAGCGTTTCGGTATTTCCTTTCACAAAATCCTATCCAATAAAAGGACGTTTGACAGGGCTATTCTATTTGGCATACACGATCTTGAATTTGATGATTGCGGTTGGCTTAAATGTGGGAAACTTTTCGGATTGAGGAAAATTGAGTTTACTACAGAAAAAGGAAGTTCGCGAACTAATTATATTGAGATTGGACACGGAAACAATGGAACATGGGCGTATGGTATCAACTACTCTACAGGCTCGGCAGGTGGTGGCTATCGCTGCGACATTTGGAGTGACTTATACAACTCAGAGAAAGAAGTTATTCAAGCAGGATTGAAAGAGCTACTGAGAAGGCACAGTGAAGCGAAAGAGAGCATGTGGAAAAAAGACACCTGCGGGAATTACAAACACGACTATTCTCAGAAAATAGTAAAATTGATTGAACAAGAATTGAACGGTTTTCGTCAGCCGGTTCAGTTGGAATTATTTTAATAAAAAATTATATCTTTGTAAAAAATTAAATTATGGGAGAGATAACTGAAAAAATAATCATTGACATTTGTACTTATTATAGAATTGGCACTTATGGCTTATTGGAAATTGCAAAACAGAGTAGCATTACTGGGTTTGTTACATTGAAAGAGATTCAATTTATTGATGGCATTGGTATCCCATTTTCACCAATTTGTAGAAACGTCCTTAAACATTCAGTATGTAATGCTGATGATATTATACTGAACAGCGAGATAACATACTCAGATTTAATGATAATTTTAGGGATAGTTTCTCAGGATTGTCTTTTGAGGAAACAAGGTAAATAAAATTACAGCATGGAACAGCAAAAAGAAATGTTATCATTTGAGATACTAGAATTTCGGTACAATTTTGTCATTAAGTATAATTTCCAAATTGAAGGACAATTATTATTCGAAAGAAGTGATTACAAGGTAGGCAGATTTTGGATTCTGATGAATGGGGGAAGATATTGGCTTATGCAAAATAATATCGTAACAAAAGAAATTTTCACCGTATGCGACCTAGAAGATTCATATTTTGAATTAACAGGGGAAAAAATAGAGAGGAGTTTAGTATTATGAAGGCAACAACAGAAACATTGGGCGAACACTCGTTTGATAAATGCAGAGTAATGGTTTTGCTCAAAAGAGGGAATTTTGCTTGCTATGAATTTGAATACTCAGAAACGTTTGATATTCTAAAGTTATTGAGAGAAATAGATTACGAACATCAAAACAATGGACATTGTGCAAAAGTGGTATTTGTCCCTGCAGCAGTTATTCTAATGATAAGTGCTTTATATGGAAGTTTGATTACAATGGAAAAGAATGTTATAGTACCAACAATTTTGGAACAAATAGGTATTTTCGAAGGTGCAACTTTTGTTGGTTACAATCCAAAAATACATGTTCCAAAAATAGAGCTAAGTTGAGTTAAAAAGGCTAGGATTTGAACAGATGGACATTTGGTGGACAAAAACAAGATACTAAAAAAGCTAATCAACTGATAATTCAGTGATTAGCTTTTTTGTTTGTGACCCAGGAGGGGTTCGAACCCTCGACCCACAGATTAAGAGTCTGTTGCTCTACCAGCTGAGCTACTAAGTCATTGTTAATTGTTATATAGTATAACACCAAAACGGCTGCAAAGTTAAGCAATA
>Ga0302272_1000073_pt1 | contig 54632 bp, 34 predicted proteins | sample III_Bog_N1_2_FD_198772 | JGI IMG/M metagenome (GOLD analysis project Ga0302272, IMG submission 198772) | Peat permafrost microbial communities from Stordalen Mire near Abisko, Sweden - III_Bog_N1_2 | ecosystem: Environmental > Terrestrial > Soil > Wetlands > Peat | place: Sweden: Abisko...
ATCACGGTGGGCTTTTGGGTGAGTTTGTGTGTAATGCGCGCCAGTGAATCATAACGTGCAACACGATCTGTGAAAATGGAATCTGCCAGCGTTTCTTTTTGCACTAAAATTCCCAACAACTTAATCCATTCAAGGCGCCCCAATGGGTGCGGCTCCATCCAATCCGAAAGAACCATCACGGGTTGGCCTGCTGCAAGCAGCGCTGGGTAGTCATCCATTTTAGCATCGCCAATTCCAAAGCTCAAAATGAGATCGGGCTTGAGCGCTGCAACTTGTTCAAGTTGAATCGCTGGTCCATAGCCCACTTGCACAGCATGGCTAGAGTCTAAGGTGGCTCGAATGTGTGTGGAATGAATTAAATCTAAGCGCGATACACCGACCACCAAACCAAGTGCGCGTAGCTCTGAAAGCAATGCAAGGTGCGTTGACGATAGGCCTATAATACGTCGCACTGGAATATGGATCTTTGGAGTCGATAATAGCGAGTCAGGAATTTTTGCCTGTGCCGAATTTGAATCCAATAATACCCAGCGGAAACTCTCGCGATGGCTGTTCCATGTATTCGTGATGGTTAAAAGACGAAGGCCTGCAAGCGAATCGATGTGAAACCCTTGAGCGTATTGCGTTGAATGTGTTGCATGAACTTGTGGTTTACTTACAGCCGGCTTATTGCAGCTTTGCACGGCAAGTATTACGAGTAATATGAGTGCAATTCTTTTCATCCTTTGCGCTGGCTCCATAAATATTCTGACACGTGATCTTGCTTTGCATACCAACGCGAGAGCACAAATAAATAATCTGAAAGTCGATTTACATAGGTCAAGATTTCCTTATCTACAGGCACATCGCTTGGAAGGGAACACAGCAATCGCTCGAACCTACGGCACACTGCACGAGCAATGTGCGCATCTGCATTCAAGAGCGATCCACCGGGCAACACAAAGGATTTCAAGGGCTCTAAGGAAAGATTCATTTCATCGATCCATTGCTCCAATTGCGTGCTGTCTTGCGAGTTCAACTTAGACATGCCGGGCCATTCCTTGCCTGGCGAAGTCGCAAGCATAGTGCCTAAATCGAACAGGCGATCTTGAATCTCGGCTAGCTGATCGGCTTTCCGCGCATCCTGTGTACGCAAGCGGCCAATAAGGCAGCACAACTCATCGGAGGTTCCATAAGCCTCTAGGCGTGGATGGTCTTTAGTGACTCGATCACCAGAAGCTAGACTGGTCTCGCCTTTGTCGCCTGAACGTGTATAAATGCGCGAAAGATTTATGGCCATAGGATCCCTTACTGAACTGTGGTTTTGCTGCGAAGTCTTCTTCGGAATATAGACCAGATTGGTTGATATGGTACGGAAATGCGGGCTTGTGCGTCAGACTGTTTAGTGCCCCCGATGGGCAGCACGCATTGGCTTTTGCAAAAGGAGGTGCCATGCGAATCATGAGAACAATAGCCTTGGGTTTTGTCTTTGCCCTGGAAATAGCCGCGACGCCTTTGGGGGCAGGGTTTGCCGTGGGAAGTGTTCAAGGTAAAACGATGCAAGGTCCCTTGTGGATCGGCCCTGTAGCGGCGAACTGGATACCTACCGATCAAGCTGCGGGCATGACCATCGGTGGCTTTTTTGAAGTGAAGAAAGTTAGTGTGGTCACGGCGACAGGTGCTGGCAACTCGCGCAAGCAAAGCGGGCTTTGTTCCGCAAGCAACCGCGTGGTATTTGTCGATGGACGTTCGGTTGGCGCCTTGGACGGTCAGAGTAACAAGCATTGGGGAATGGTGCGCTCCCGCATGGAATGCTTGCCGATTACAGATAATAAACATCAATAATTGAAAAGGAATATCATGAACAAATTTATGGGAACAATGCTCTTTTGCGCAAGTTGTCTTTGGGCCACAAATCCAAGTCAAACCTTGAGCGTGCAAGGGTTGCTGTTGCAAAATTCCGGGCAGCGCATGAGCGATGGAACATACTCCACCTGCTTTAGACTCTATGATGCTACCAGTGGTGGAAATGAGTTGTGGAAAGAATGCGATAGCGTGCAAGTGAGCAACGGATTTTACCAAGCTCGCTTGGGTGAAACCACCGCGCTTCCATTGGCAAAAGGCAAGCCCGCATGGGTTGAGGTTGAGGTGAGCGGCGAGGTGTTGCAAGGGCGCGTGCCTTTGACTGGTGCTGCATACGCATGGACAAGCGGAGTGGTCACTGATTCTGTACTCTCTTCGGCTAAGCTGGGCAAAGGCCTTGCGGTGCATAGTCTCAACGGCCTCAAAGATGATGTGGTGTTGAGCGCTACTGGCGATCTGCAACTCAGTGTGAGCGGCGATAGTGTGCTGTTGAACATTGTGAGCAAGTTCGATTCCATAGCGCAAAGCCATTTGGATTCGGCGTATCGGCATAGCACAATCGTACACCGCATGTTCACGAGCGATAGCAGCAAAGCCAAGGCCGAGCGCACTGCTACCGCAACTCGTGACGGCATTTTGTCGAGCAAGGATTATGAGCGTTTCGACGCTAAGTTTGATTCTACTGCACAAGGCGAACTCGACACTGCATACCAGCATAGCATTCAAGTTCATCGTATGTTCACGAACGACAGCACAAAAGCCAGGGCAGAGCGCTTTGCAACCATTACACGCGACGGAGTTCTCGCCGGTGCAGACTTTGCACGTTTTAATGCGAAAGGCGTTGGCGATGTAAAGTCCGATAGTGTTTGGGCTTTGTCTTTTGTGCAACATCGAGTCTCGGATGGTGATTTCTATCCCATTTGTAACGTGAATACTGAGGGGCACTTCTATTACATGGTCGGAGTAGCAATGGACGGTGGTGGTGCCCTCATTGTTTGCCGATACAATGGAGCAACCCGAGCATACGAAAATCACATTCTGCAATAGCATTAAATAAGGAGAAGAGCTAAGAGGCACCAAAGCCCTTCTCCTTTCTAGCCTGCAGGCAGAATTCAAGATCGATTAAGGATGAACTACGGCCACGGAATACATGGGCAGAACGCTGTTTTGCACAAAGACATGCAGCGAGTCATTTTCCCACACCTTCAATCCGCCGCCAATAATTCCGCGGTCACCGATGTAGAGCTTGCTTTGATCGGCATCAAAAACGAGTCCACCAAAGGCATCCACAGTACCTGTAATTGCTTTATTGATCACGGTTCCATCGCTTTCCTTTACAATCGCCACAGGCATACTGCCGTAAGCTTGGTAAGAACCCACATAGAGCCTTCCATTTGCTGCATCTAATGCGATGTTACTTGGTGCACCTGCGAGTGCTGCTGAGGTCAACAACCGGCTCACAGTCTTTTTAGTTAAGTCAACCACATCTACCGAGCGCGTCGAATCCAAAACAAGTGCACCGCTCACGTCACCTTCATTGGCAACATAGAGCTTATGCCCATCGAGCACCATGCCTTGTGGGTTTGAGCCCAGCAACGTCAACGTATCGAGCAGTACACCCGTCTTGGCATTGAACAACGCAAGCAACCCAGGCTTCGCAACATTCCAGCCATCCAGGCGCTGCATGGCCACACAAAGTGTATCGCCCACAAGCTTCATTGAAATAGGTTCTGGGGAAGAAGACAAATTGACTGAGAATTTGGTAATGTCGATACTATCCTTTGTAGCACCGGTCGCTGGGTTAAAGCGCAGCAAGTAGTTGCGGCCACTGAGTGCAAGCCAGCCCACAGAATCGCCCACAATCACTACATCTTCTGGGTTTGCGCCAGATCCAAGTGCGACCTGGTATTTCACTGAGCTTGTTGCGGGCAGTGCCGTAACATCTAGGCGGGCGAGATTATCTGCGCCATAGCGACCCAGCACATACAGAGCGCTCCCTTGTGCAACAATCTTCGTGTCTTGGTTGAAAGAAAGAGTATTTGCGCTAGGAATGGTATCGCCACTGAGCCAACGCAGTTCGCCTGTTTTGTAATCCGTGGTGAAAGCAAACACAAGCGCTGTGCTGCTTGAGCTACTGAGAGTAGCCTTGGTGGGATTATCTGAGCAACTGGAAAGAAGCGCTGCACTCGCAACGAGTCCCATGGCAATAATTTTTTTTGCGTTCATCTTGTTCCTTTGGTTTAGAATTCTTGTGTGTAGGTCAGGAAATATTGGCGACCCGGTGTGGGGTAGGCTGCATAAATATCTTGATACGCTTTGTCGGTAATATTGTTGATCGCAAAACGCACGCGGCCCTTATTCCATGGGGCAATAGCGATGCTTGCAAAATGCGTCGCCTGTGCTGGTAATGCCATGTCATTACGACGATCGCTGTACACTGTGGATCGATAGTCAATGCGATATTCAAGATCGCACCACTGGAACGGATGCAATGTAAGCGTTGCTCCTGCAGCGGCTTTCGGTTGATCGGGTAAAATTTTATTTCGGTAGGCAGATGAATCGGAATGGTCGAGTGGATTTTGCCAAGTGCCGTGCAAAGCAATGTCCACAAAGCGCAGCGGGCTTGCGGTCAATTCCGTCTCAACCCCTGTAGTCGATGATTTTCCCAGATTAAAAGGCTTTGAAAAATTACCACTCGACACCCAATAGATTTCATTGCGGGACTGATTATAAAACGCACATGCCTGCAAGCGCGTGTGCAAAATATGCAGCTCTGCTCCGCCCGTGAAGCTTTCTCCTTGCTCGGGTTGCAGGTCTGGATTAGGCAAAATTCCAAGGGATGTGCTAAAAAGTTCGCGCACACTGGGCATACGGTAATGGTGGCCTGCGCTCAAGTTTACTTGTACTATACCAGCCTCTGGGCCCAAGCGTACCAAGCCTTGCAGTGCTTGTAATACATGTGTTTCGCTCTGAGTTGGGATTGCGATAGGGTAGGTTGTGTGAATTTTTCCGCCGGTATTATTATCCAGAAAATATTCCGCTTGATAGTTTGTACGTAATCCGAGCCAAGTGAGTGGTGCTAAGGATCCTTGCAGATTGCTCGACACTGTATGCCGCTGTAAACGCCATTGCCACGAACGAGGATCTGCGGGCTCTTGGCTTGGATCTATTTGCTCGGCAGTACTTGCTACATGCCATTCAAGCGCATAAGGCTTTTGCCATTCGCTAAACAGGTGTAAGCCCGCATCGCCATGCAATATGCGTGTGCTAATGCTTTGAAAGTCGCTAGGGGCACCAGTGTAGCCTAAGTGATCTAACAAATTCGACCAATGCATTTCATCGAAATCTGCGCGGGCACCTAGTTCTGTTTCTAGCCTAATTCCACATGCTAAAGTGTTGGGAAGCCATGTGAGCCTAGGTGCAAACCATTGCTGATGAAATCCAGAAACCTTCGTTTGGTCAGATTCGCGGCCTGGAATTCCACCTGCTTCATCGGAGTGAGCAAGCTGAATTCGTAGTTCGCTTACCGGAAAATTCACGCTCCATTGATGGCTTCCACCGAATTCGTGATATTGTGCATTTTCCCGCTTGTGCCATACATCGTCGGTAGTGTCGTAGGCTGTGCCTTTGCGATCTAAATACGAAAAGTCATTGTCAGAAGATCGCCATGAAACAGAGCTTGCGAAGCGACTCGAATCGGTGAGTGCTGCACCGAAGTGAAATGCAAATTCAGTGGTATTATGGCTTCCGTAAGAGGCGAGCAAGAGTCCACCACGAGCCGCATTCTTTCGTGTGATCAAATTGATTGCGCCCCCGAGCCCATTACCACCAAGGCTTGCGGGCACTTGATCCTTGTAAACCTCGATGCGTTCAAACTGATTTAAATCGAGTGCGCCTAAGTTGACTGCAGTGCCATCGTCGTTTTCTAAAGGCACGCCATCAATGCAGATCGCAATCTTATTGCCCGCAACTCCGTGAATGGAAACGGATTGATAGCTGCCCAATCCGCCATAGCGGCGCGTTTGAATGCCCGCGTGAGTAGCTAGCAAGTCTGCAAGGCTTTGCCCGCGGCCTTCCCATTCAGTTGGGGTGATGATGATTGCGCTGGCACCAATGGCATCGACAGGGCGAACCTGTGCGGTCACTTGTGTACGCGATAGTGTTTGCGTGTACGTGGTATCATTTGATTGTGCGAATGATTGCACACAAACGAAAGAAATCACACACAAGGTGTGGAAACACGGCTTACAAAAAGGGTTAGGCGTCTTGCGCATCCTTACCTCAAACGGTGAATGGATGCGACTACAGTTCACGATGAACCCGAGCCTCAAAACGCTACAGTCGACCACGGACTGTAATAGCATCCAAAGCTGCGGGCAGATCTTCTGACTCGAGGGTCGACCTACTGCGGCGCCTTCCCATGGTTTCCCACAGTGGCATTGCCGTTTCGTAACCTCTTACAGCGGCGGGACCGTTCCCGATTCTAACGGGATTCCCTTCACGGGTGCTAGATCATTCTAGCGCCTGCTTCGCCCTCTCGGGCACCTGCAGCGAATGGGGCAACGCTAGGAAACTTTTTGAGGCGTGTCAAAGAAAGATGCAAGAAGTCACTTCAGCAGATTCTTCCTGTGAACCAAGGCTTCCATTGTCTACATTCATTAAATCCAAACCGAACACACAATGAGGAAAGCGATGAAAAAAATTCATGCAATCAATACGCTACTAGCCATGGGTGCGTTTGCACTGTCGGCTCAAGCTCAAGATATGTTTGCTCCTGCAGCTACGACTACAGCTCCAGCAGCAACATCTTCTAGCGAAACAAATTTTGATGTGCTACGCGGAAATGCTTATGCCGCTGGTTCCTACGGAAATATGGCTGCCGCATTCGTTGTTAGCGATTACCTTGCTTGGCCTCATTTGATGGGCGGAAACAAGTTCTTGTACATTGAGCCAACAGATAAAAGTGGTACTGCAGCGGTGCCAGTAGGTGCCAACACCTTGTTCATGAATCTGCAAAATGGCGTGGGTGGTGCTTTAGGCGTGACCACCATTGGTATTGCCTCTACCGATAAATTCGGTGCAAGCATAAGCATTGGAAAGAATAAGTTCTATGGCACCGTTGAGAATACAGCCACCGCAGGCACGGTCACAACGACCACCACTAGCAGTGAAACTCTCACATACCAAGGTGATGTCCTTGGTGCGAACTTTTCGATGCCCCTATCTGGTAATGCAATCAGCGCATCTTTGCAGTGGATTACCGACACAAACGAAATGTCGCAGAAAGGTGGCAATACTCAGGACTTTTACGATATCTTAGCACAGGTAAACTTCAGTAATTTTCCTAGCGCAAAAGGTTTAGTCTGGTCTGCTGGCCTAGCTTTTGATCGCTATAATACGACAACGGACTCGACTTACGACTCAACTTTCGTTACCGGCACCACCCCCACTACTGTAACCAAAACCCAAACCGTCATTGACACGTCATCACTATCACAAATCCGCGCAACATTAAGTTTGGGTTACAAGGCTCTTTCCAATGGCAATGCGCGTGTACTGATTGGTCTTGACAATACCTTAGCCTACACCATGTGGGATGACATCACCAACGCGCGCAAGAGCAAGAGCGACCTAGTTTTATTTATTGCACCAAACCTAGTTGGTGAATATGCATTCAATGAAAATTGGCTCGCGTTCGCGGGCGCACGCCATGCAATCCAAGCCTTTGGTTATGGCACAACAACCATTTTACAAGCGGGCGTATCTGAAAAAACAAGCATCTATTCCTATGTCACGAAGCCAACCACAGCAACTATTGGCACACGCTTCCAGCGCAAGGGCTTTGCGGCAGAAGCAGCACTTTCTGATGCTGTATTCTCCGATGGTCCAAGCACGATTTTTCAGGGTACCAATGTGCTTGCCACTTTTGGCGCCTTCTTATACTTCTAAGGAGTTTTCCCATGAAAATCAAAACCATCTATTTATTCACCCTTGCGATGCTTGCGTTGGCTAGCTGCGCTAAGTCTGGTATAGCTGATTCTAGTGAAACAATGTCCACAGAGCCAAGCCCAGGTTACACAGACCCTGTTGCGGTAACGCCTGCTGCGACAACTCCAAAACTTGATCCAACAGCAAACACCTCTGCGAATCCTACTGGAGAAACACAGACGGGAACATCGTCGAATTCGCACTATTCTTCTTATGCTGCGTCTTCTGCCCATAGCACAAGTTCTAACTCATCTAGGACTGTCAATTCTTGCGTTGTCTCTCAAGGCACAAAGACGTCTGAGTGCGTTCAGTTCCTCACGGTTCAAACGACAGCCGGCTGCAAAGCCTCAGCTGGCGATCTGGCTGACTCTTCCGATGTGACCATTACTGCAGCAACTTCCTGCCCTGCTGGTTCGCTGGCTAACTGTACACTCCCAGATGATTCCACCGGCAAGAAAATCGGGACTCTTTATGCTTATGATTCCACAACAGCGGCTTATTGCGATATGTTAAACGCGATGTAAGAATTGCTTACTTTCGTAAAAAGAGTCCCTTAAAAGGGGGGCTCTTTTTTGTTGTATTGAAAACCACCGGCTAGGCTGGTGGATCCTTTTTTTGCGTCACCATGCAAGACACGAGCCTGTAAGTAACGCGGTTGTGCATGGTTCGTTCCAAGTTTCTGTTAATTCGACTTACATCACCAACTTTAACAGTGAAATTTCACAAATGAAAAGCATTGATTATTACGTGATTTCGTCATTAATTTTGTGAATTCAGCGCAGACATGTTTTAACAATGTTAACAGTAGTTTCTCGCTAGGATTGCATTCTTGATCGCCTTATCTTTGCCCAATTACAGCAAACAAAGGAGCGATCATGCAAAAAAGATATTTCTCGATTCTTGCATTACCATTGGGGATAGGCATAGTTACCACTTGCCTTTTCACAACACCTGGATGGGCTTTATCAGGCAAACTGATCAACAACTCAGGCTCGCCATTAACAGGCGCGACGGTGAAGCTTTTGGTCGCGAATAAAGATGCGATCACAGAATCCGATGGACACTTTACCATAGCTGATCCAACAATCCCAGTTGTTGGGCTAAACGGCAATTCCGTCAACACAGCATTGGGAATGCTCCTTAAAGGAACTCAGGTCAGCTTTACTCTAGCGCAAGCTGGTGGTGTTGATTTGTCTGTGTATTCCTTAGCGGGAATTCAGCTCGGCAAGGTGCACGATCAAGCCCAAGCAGGAAGTAGTAGCATCGATTTTGGTCCAATGGTACAGAATCAAACCACTGGCGTTTACGTGGTGGTTTTGCGCACGAGTAGTGCCGTGCATACCTTCCACTACTTGAAATTCAATGGAGAACAATCCACGGCAAGCAACAGAGGAAACACACAAAGCGTGCGCGCCATAAAGAAAGATGCGGTGAGCGCAATTGATACCCTGCTGATTTCGTATACCCAAGGCGATGTAACCAGCACGCGCAAGGTGTTGGTTTATGGATATGGAGACTCCATAAATACCTATCAGTCGAATGGTCAGCAAATCCTAATCATTGACCCTTCTAATGACAACGATGGCGACGGCCTTACCAATTACGAAGAACGTTATGTGTATTTCACCAATGCGGAACTGTTTGATACCGACGGCGATGGCGTATCTGATTACCAAGAGATTCAAGACAATAGAAACCCGCTGGTGGCTGATGTGCCAGACTTTAGCTTCACTGCGATATCCTACCCAGTCATGGTGGCCACCTATTCCAAATCAGTGACCGAACAGACAGATCGTACAATTTCTACCGGCGGAGATTATTCCGAGAGTTCTGCTTTCACCTCATCTCAGGAATTAAACTGGAGCGCAGAATTGGCGATCATGGTCGGTGGCGAATATTCTTGGGGAAAGGACGGCGGCGCAAAAGTGAGCGGCTCCATCACAGGCACGGTGGGAACCGGCGGAAGCGTTTCGTTCTCTCAAGAACGATCTACTTCCATGAGCAAAAATTGGGACGACGCACAAACGTATTCGAAAAGTGTTGGCACCACATTTTCGGGGGGAACTATTGCCATGGAACTCCTCTTTACAAACAACACTTCGCAAGAAATTATTCTCGATAACCCAGTGATGCGCCTGACCACCAAGGGAACCACCAACAGTACGCTGAGCACACAGATCGGCGAGATGTCTTTAGAGTCAGGCACTCAGGTCGATATTCCCGCGAAAATAGGCAACACCCCTGGGACGCAAAAGCGAATATTTACTGCGACTATCAATAATCCAGACCTATTTGATTTGATCGCCAAACAGTCCAACGGGTTAACGGTGCAATTGCAAAATGTTCGCTTTGTATCGTCACTTGCGGGAATGGATACCTTGATGAACAATGTGTACAATCGCACCACACTAGTCAACGTGGATTTCGGTTACTATAAGCCTGGCGAGACTCTAGTGAAAAAGTACGTGGCAGCACGCAACCGCTACAATGATTTTTACACAACCCAGCAAGATCGTTATGTTTCTGCGTCCCTGGCCGATGTGATAAAAACGGTAAACGTAAATGCGACAACGGGAGTCAATAATGAAATTGCAGGGATTCAATCTATTGATGGGCTCGCCAATGGTGATGTAACCAAAGGCAGTTGGGGGGTTGTCACGCAAAATCGTACAGAGGCTGATTCGGTAACGGTCTACAGCACTTCTGCAAGCTATGATCCCGCGAACATTACGGTTTCAGACAAGAGCGTGGTAACCGTGGTGTATTCTGCAGATGCAGATAGCGATGGTTTGCCAGACCGCTTGGAAATGGCACTAGGAACCGATTATAAGAATCCTGATTCGGATAACGACGGCCTTACCGATGGGCAAGAAGTATTTGGTTGGAAAGCCGCCGGACAAGATACGGTTTGGAAGACTAATCCATTGCGCTATGACACCGACAACGATGGCCTTTCGGATAAGGATGACAGCGATCCACTCAAGGCTCTTGTGAACCCGCAAGACTCACTCGTGTTAGTGAACGGCATTAGCCTAACGCCCCTGCAAGGATCTACATGGAGCCAAGCGGTGAGCGACCAGTCGGCTGCGCTTACATACAACGTAAATACAATTTTCCGCGGACCTGTGAACTTGAAAATCACCATGGATCACCCTATTTACATGATGATGATTTTACGTGGAACAACAGATACCCTCACGGTGTTCAACCCCACCAACGACGCGACAATTACCTACACAAGCAAAGTCCCCTTAGTGCTGGGCAGCAACACAATTCAACTGAAGCTATTCTCTAAAAATGGCGCAAGCGAGCAAACCATTACCTTAAACGGGATTAATCGCCGCTTGATCCAAGTTGACCCCACTAATCAAAGCTTCTTCAAAGTCTCGGGAGCTTCAAGCGTTGCCAATACCGGCGTAGAAAACAACATCTATGTGAATGTGGATTCTCTCAAGACCTTAGATTCCTTAGTGCAAGGCGTGATGCTACTGCGCACGGATATTTCTGCGATCCCACTCGATGCAAGCGCTAAGGCACAGCAAACGATTGCACAAGATCTAGGCGATGCGGGCAATGGTTATGCGAATCTAGCGGAAGGAAATACTCCTCTGGGAAAAGCCACTACCGCCAACACCTACCACGTGGTGAAGATGCTCGCAAGCACAAGCCAAACGGTGCAGAACAGCGATAGCACAGTGAAACGCGCCAACGATTTCGTGTACTTTCCCTACACCTATAACGTTGACGCAAGCAAAGCAAGCGCGAATTATTACACCGCACCCTCGACAGGAAGCGGCATTTACCTCGCCAACGAACGCACCATTGTGCTGGATTCGTTCTATGTCATGATGGTGCAAAAAGCGCAGTATACAGGAGGCTATGATTGGCAGTTTCTTGCGCAATTTCACTTTCAGCTTAAGCTGTCAGGTGTATTAGGTACAACGTACAATGATCAAAGAACAAGCACAGGAACGATCGGAACGAACAATCCCAAAACGGTTGGCGTCCGTTTTGTCGATTTTACAAACTTCTTCGCAAGTGGTGGAACAAGCACCGATTTCTCTCAGAATTTTAATGTCTCTGACTCCATACTTTGTCAGCCATACAATGGGAGCGAAGTCTGGTATCGAGCAGTAAATTTTATTCAAGGCTGGCAAGACTACGGTCCTATCCCAAGCAATTTAAGTTATCGGCAAATTGTATACCCAGAGACCTATAGTGTAGACGCAAACTTCAGTTATCAGAACTATTCGGTCGGCAGCTTGACGGATTCATTATGGATCCATCACGAATATAATACAGTTAACGTCAATGTTTTCGATGATGGCTTCAAAGTCAAATGGCACTTTAAGTATGGAACCAAGAAGCAGGGCGGCTCGTAAGCGTTAGGTCCTTTGCTAAAAGCAAAGCTCGTCTCTAGGGAGGCGGGCTTTTGCTTTACACTAGAGATGACTATCGCAAAACGCTCAACTTGTTGTCGAGTACATCGAATTCTGCGGCAGACTCTATCTACACATGGAAGGTGGGGTTATCGGGATAATTCTCTTAATTTGGGTATATTTCCCACATGGCAGCTGCGCAAGCAAATATCGTCGATAAAATCCTCGCTACACTCGGGGCGTTTGTCCGTGTAAAGATCGCGCTCGCCACAGATTTTCTCACCTTCATGCTTACACTGCTTCGCAATGGCGGCAGCGCATTTTCATTGTTTCACATTACGCTTGAACAATGCTACGCGATTGGTGTTACCTCGATTCCGCTCATCATCACAACCTCCGTATTTACTGGCGCCGTGACCGCTTGGCAAATGGCTTACCAGTTTGCCGACATGATCCCCCTTACCTTCGTGGGCATGGCTGTGGGCAAGTCCGTGATGATTGAACTCGGGCCTTTGCTCACTGCGATGGTGATGTCTGGGCGCATTGGTGCGTCTATGTGTTCAGAGCTAGGTACTATGGCCGTGACCGAACAAATCGACGCCATGCGCATCTTGGGTCTCAACCCATTCAAGTTCCTACTCGCGCCTCGCTTGGTGGCCACCGTGCTCATGATGCCTGTGCTCACCGTGATCTCAATGACCGTTGCAATTCTTGGTGGCTACGCAGTATCGCACTTTGGCAAAGACGTCACGTGGCAAATGTATTTCTTTGGCGTGCGCCTTTTTTACACCGACTGGGATCTCGTGATGGGTCTCTTCAAATCAGCAACCTTCGGCTTTTTGATCGCAAGCTTCGCCTGTTTCTTTGGCTACAATACCATCAACGGCGCAGAAGGCGTAGGCCGCAGTACCAAAGCCACCGTGGTCGCGTCCATGACCTCGATCCTCATTTTCGGCTTCTTGATTTCCAAGTTCTTATTGCTTTGATTTGTGTGATCGCAACGACCCTCGGCGTCATTGCTGTGGAAGCGGCAATCTCCCTGCGTTCCCGAACACATTGCATCCCATTTTACAGGTCGGAAAAAATAGCTTGCCCACTGGGACAGATTCCTTAGGGAATACAAGTTGAAAGAGTAAAATTGAGAATTGAAAGTGCGGGGGGAGTTGAAACGAGCTCCTGCACCACTCTCAATTTTCAACTTTCAATTTTCACCCTTCTCCGGCCTTTCGCACGCATACTCGCAGGTAATGTACGCGGGATGCTAGGAAATACAAGTTGAAAGAAGAAAATTGCGACTTCTAGTGCTGCAACGACTAATCCCAAAAGAGAAGAAGTGTAGCAACTCTTCACTGGCTATTAAAACCATTCCCCTTACCCAATCTGCTCGAGCAATTTCGCGGCACGGCGCCCCATCAAGTCATCATTGCGATGTTTTACCACGCGCTCAAGCCAAGGCCTACTGCTAGCAGGGTCTAGGCGGTGTTGAATGCGAAGTTCTGCACTTTGTACCACCGCAGGCCGCGCCAAATCAATGGTAGCACCGGAGCTCTTGTAGGCTTGCTCCATGCACTCTATCGCATAGCGCGGGAACTTAGTCTCTGCAAGGCGAGAGCCCCATTCATACCAAAGCTCGGGCGAAATGGGCAAAGGATTTTTTCCTTGCAAAAGGCGAGTAAAAGTGTTCTCAACCAAGTAAGAGTCTGGCTCCGAAGCGCGTAGCATCATTGTGATCGCTTTGCTGAATTCAAGAAGCGCGGCCTCAAGTTCAAGGATTTCGCAGAGATGCCAACCCTCATTTAAGTGTAAGCGAATTTGCTCCGCGGGGTTTACTTGAAATTTGCGCGTAGTCTTTGCGACAGGTGGCCGGGGAATTAAAGGTGCGATCCCAATGCCGACACCAGCAGCGATTAGATCCAAGAAAAAAGCCCAGCCATAATTGATAGGATTGATATAAAGCTGAATAATCAGATCGAGCGCAAACCAAATCAGCGCAAAAATGAATGGATGCAGGCTCTTTGACTTCCACCCGCGCCACCAATAGCGAAAAGGCATCTCATCACGATGCAAACGAACTAGCGCACCTACAATAAGCGCAACACCCGCGCTGATTCCACAAAAAGGACTGTCGGGGTAGCGCTCAAGAATTGATGACATCAAAACGAAATAAATAGCCGAAGCAACGATCGAAGCTCCCACAACCAACAAGAATGCGAAAGACCTTTTCCAATATCGCTCTAGCCAAAGACCTGCATAAGCAAGCACCCAAATGGCAAGCAAAAGCGAAAACCAACCAGGTTGCAAAATCCACGAAAAGGCAAATGAAAGCGGTGATACCCAAGCGGGAGTCATCCAAATGTTGTAGAAAAAATTGTGGTCAATATAGGTTGCAATGTATGCATGCCGCCGAATAACTTCTTGCTGCGGAGTTGGATCTATGCCTTGTACTGCAAGGGACATTGCACCACCCGTGTTCCAAACCTCTTTGAACTTTTCGCTTTGTTCATGAAAAGAAGCCTGTGAATAATATGCGGGAATAAAGGCAATTAAGTGCACAATAGTAATGATGGCAAGCAGCCATAAAATTGGGCTCAAGCGTAGTTTTGCCCAAGAAAATTGTTCGCGCGAAAAATCAGAGTGAAACGGAAACATGCAACAAGCTCCTGTGATGTCAGTAAATCTAGCCAATGTGATCTTGCGCAAGTGTGTTTAAGAAGATGAAACGCATTTTACTAAGTTCGCTTTGAGCCTAGAAGGAATCTTTATGAAGAGTTTTGGACATAAGTATTTATGGATTGCAATGCTTTCTGTTTGCGGTGTTTGTTCGTATGCGCAAGTCACCTCTCCAGTGGCTGCTCATTTTCCAAATATTGCAGTCATGGCGTTTACAGGTGATAAAACGGTGACTCCCGAGCAGCTAAATTTTATCACTGGAAAATTTTCCACCGAGTTAATCTCGTCACAAAAATTCACAGTTCTTGATCGTGGCAAGATGGATGATATCTTGAAAGAGCAAGGTTTTCAGCAGACTGGCTCCTGTGACAATAGCCATTGCAAGGTGCAGATGGGTCAGCTCTTGGGTGTTGAGTATTTGGTGGCGGGTGGTCTCGTAAATTTTGGCTCTGAATATGCAATGCATTTAGAATACATCGATGTAGCTTCAGGTCAAATCAAGATGGCTGTGGATCTCGAAGAAAAAGGGGATTTACAGGATGCTTACAAGGGCTTATGCCATCAAGGGGCACAGCGACTTTTGCAAGCCATTTCTCCTGCTGTTGTTGCTAGTCCGAGTAAGACTGTGCCTGCCGATGCAATTCCTCAAGGTTCAGATAAGCCAATGTCAACAAAACGTAAGGTGGCTATAGCACTATGGGGAACTAGCCTTGTGGGAGTAGGCTCTGGTGTGTACTTCAATCAAAAAGCATTGGATTACGACAAAGATTTTGACGCGGCAACAACTGCAAAAAATGCAGCGGAGTTGAGATCCGCAAACAGCAATTTGAGCACAGCAAAAACAGGTCGCGCAGCAAGCTATGGCTTGTCTATTGGAACCGCATTACTTGGATTGGTGTTGTGGTTTTTGCCAGAAGGGAGTGCAAAATGAATCGCATGAATACGAAAATCTTGGCAGCAAGTTTTCTTTCGGCAGCCCTCATTCTTTCATGCTCGAATGTAGATCGCACAAATCCTGAGACTGTGATTGCATCATGGAGTTCAAGTGGTAATGCGTCCAGTAGCGCGATCTCCTCTCAAAACCCTCCTGCATCATCAACATCGTCATCGCTTTTGCCAACTAGTTCCAGCTCTTTAGTTCAATCTTCATCGAGTGTTTGTGCCAACACATATCCTACGGCAACAACTATTAACGATTGTAGAGATGCAAATACATACAAAGTCACAACTATTGGCTCACAAACATGGTTAGCACAAGACTTGCGATATCAACCCCCAGGGTTCGTTGACACTTGGTGTAACGTGGGTTCAGGAACTAGCACTGTATGCGAACGATACTATAGCTGGGAAAGGGCAAAGACGGTTTGTCCTTATGGATGGCACTTGCCTACCTTAGCAGAATGGGATACTTTGACCACCAGCGTTGGTGGTATAAGCATCGCGGGTGCTGCACTGAAATCGAATTCGACTGATTGGGGCGAGAGCGCTGCAACAACGACATATGCAAATGGTTTTAATGCTTTGCCCAATGGCGATTACAACGATACTTCAACTTCAAATGGTTTCTATGAATATGTTGGTACGCATGGCAAATGGTGGACTGCGACCCCAGCAACAGGTTCTACCACAGCATACATACGGCGCATTACTTCAGGCACTTCATACCTTTATACAAATGAAGAGCCTGCTGTGAACGGATTAACCGTTCGTTGTGTCAAGGATTCCGTGTAATACCAAGAACTGCTCGGGTGAAAGTTCTTCGGCCCGAGTATGTTCGCTTAAGCCCATTTGTTGAATGGCATCCATGATTTGAGCCTTGCTCCATGGCCCTTCGAGCGAATTAGAAAGCCGTTTGCGTTTGTGTGCAAAGCAGGCTTGCACAAAGTCAAAGAAGCCAGCGGGGGCTTGTAAAGGCTGGGCTCGCGGGGTTAGCAACACTGTCGCAGAATCAACATTTGGGCGCGGAGTAAAAAATTCTGGCCCCACTTTTCGCAAAAATTTCCGCTCACAATGGGCGGCCACAAGCACCGTTAATGAGCCGTAATCACTGGTGCAGGGTTCTGCGCATAAGCGTTTAGCAACTTCGAATTGCACCATCGCCATAAGTCCGTGTAACCGATGCATTCGCTCCACTAAGTGCGCTATAATCGCGGTCGAAACATTATAGGGCAAATTGCCTGCAGCCCATGCATTGGGGTGGGTATCGAGCCAAGCATCGACATCGAACTTCATAAAGTCCGCTTGAATTACCGAAAAAGATTTGTCGGCAAATTGTTTGCCAACCAGTGCTGCGCATTCGGGGTCAATTTCCACCGAAGTCACATGGGCTGCGCGAGGGATCAAGTGCTTGGTGAGGGCTCCATGACCTGGGCCAATTTCCAGAATTTCTTGGCCAGCCAAAATGGGTAAATCATTCGCGATGGCATGAGCCATAGTATCATCAAGAAAGTTCTGTCCAAAGCGGCGTCTACGATTGCGGTCCATGGCGGGAATGTAGGAAGTTCTAGGAAAAAGTTGAAACATCTACTGGCAGCTATGCAAGGCTCAACCACAGCAACCTCTGGTTTGTCCACTATGTGGAAACCAAGCCGAGCTTGGGCGGGGTTATTAAGTGGAGAAACAGTGCTGAACATAGCATAGCAACGCATTCCTTACAATTCCATGACTCGAAATACCGCTTAAATACATGATTTCAATGGACTTGTTGAGGATAAATCGCTAACTTGTAGAGTCCTTATGCCGGAAGTTTCATGATCCGACAGTTTTTGAGAATCGTCGCTAGTTTCGCCGCGTTCGTCGGTGGAGGGGCTGCTTTTGCGCAGGCTCCGGCGGCCATTTCGTCTTCGGGTACGGTAATTGTCGTACAGTCTTCGTCGTTGCCGGTGTCCTCTGTCCAGTCACCTGTATTCTCGTCCGCACTGTCATCAAGCCTAGTCTCGTCTAGTTCTCGCGCAGTATTGAAACCATGGCGCACGCTGTCTTCTGCATCTAGTTCATCAAAAACAATTTCCTCTTCTTCATTTGCCGCTGTATCCTCAATGGCTTCTGTTTCCTTGGAGAGTGCCTCGAATGCTTCCAGTACATCGAAGCGTGCAGTTCCTGAAGATACTTCGAGCTACGGTTCGCAATCACCGGTTGAGTATTTGCCGTATCCTCCTAGCGCTCACCCTCTCGATGGCTTGCTTCCCAAGGGTGGTATAGAGCAGCACCCAAGTTGGGGCTATCTGAAAATGCCCGAAAAGAATTTGCTGAACTCTCACGAGGTGGATTTTGAAAGTCGCGAAGTGCGCATTCATGCGTATTACTTCAACACCTTATCGCACGATTCTGCAGACATGTGGACGGCCTATTACCAAGAGCTTGCGACCTATGTGTTCGATATGTACGACATTGGCTTTGAGCGTTTGTGGCTGAACTCTTTGATTGGCCAAAAAGATGGTGGATCCGAAAATCACGAAGGTTCGCAATTCGATATTTCCATTCCAGTCAACATGCCTGCTTGGATGAAAGACCTTGGTCTCGATAAGCCTAAGCTGCAATTGCTTGGCACCATGAACATTCGCCTGCATGGTTATGGTGCTTACGATGATGCGCCTGGCAGTCTTAAAAAATCCTTGGTGCCTTCGCCTTCGCTTACCTACGAGCCGAGCTTTTTAGTCAAAGGAAAGATTGGTCGAAACATTACCGTTGAAGTCAATAATACGCAGAATGGTTTAGGCGTGCAGAACAGCATTAAGGTGGTGTATGCGGAATCAACACCGGGTGAATTTGAAGATTACATTGTGCAGCGCATTGAGTTGGGCTCTACCTCGCTTTCCCTTAAAGGCGCTGAGCTCACTGGCTATTCCGAAAATCATCAAGGACTTTTTGGAGTAAAAACCGAACTCAAGATTGGTGATTGGAATGTGACGGCAATTGCTTCGCAAGATGGTGGCAGCACCGAGAAGTACACCATGCGTGCTAACGAACAAAGCACCGAATACCAAATCCAAGACAAGCAATTTTTAGCGTATCGCTATTACTTCTTGGACCATGCGGATCGTGCAACCTACATCAGCCACACGATCATTAATGGTTCCCCTAAGCCGGTGACCATGCCGCTTAACTTGACTCTATATAAGCGTAACCCTGCGAGCGCAACAACGAACATTAATTATCTCTCTGGGATGACGGCAATCTATTACGACTCTGTGGGTGCTGTACTAGGAACAAAGACCGACCTGAATTTAATACCCATGGCAACAAGCGATTGGAGCTGGGATCAGCGCACAGGAACAATCAAAGTCAATGGTAGCAGTAAAAGTATGTTGATCGCTGCTTCATGGAGCAACGATCCTACTGGTCGAAAGAGTTCTACTGTGGTCAATGGTGATAAGGTTGTTTTGATTCAGTTTGACAATACAAGTGCTGATCTTCCGAACATCGATAAGCTGATGTTGCGAAATGTGTATTCCGTAGGCCTCACCGATGCGAGTACCACAGGCTTTGTGCTGCGAATGAAGGCTACGCAAAGTCAATTGACGGGCACTTACTTGAAAACACTGGGATTGATCGATAGTGTGTCCAATGCTGTGCAAGTGAATGATGCTGATATTTTTCCCAAGGTTTCGTCAACCTATACAGGTGAAATGTGGCTGCCTTGCCATCCAGTAAGCTGGTATACCGCGCATGGAATCTCGCAGCAAATCGCCGAAATGCGTGCGCCGCAAAATTGCCTTGAGCCTTTGCGCAACTTAGATACGTCGAGTGCCATGGCGCGTGTGTATAACGACCCTATCTCGAATTTCAGCAACGTGAATAGCGTGTTTTACTTTGAGACGGTAGGCAAGCGGCGCTCTTCGAGCATTAGTGTGCGCAGCCCTGGTAGCTCGTATTCGGTGAACTCGGGCAATTGCGTGGATATTGCGCCCAATTCAGAGCAACTAAAAATTGGTTCCGATTTGTTGACTCGCGATGTCGATTATCAAGTCAACTATGAACTTGGACAAATCGAATTGATCAGCGAACGAGCATTGAATCCTAACAATGAAATCAGTGTTACCTACGAGTGTAATCCGCTCTTTCAAATCGACAATAAAATGTTGATCGGTATGCGAGCAGAGCATACGATCAAATCTCTGAATGACCGCTCGCTCTTTGGTTTCACGGCTCTCTACAAGAGTCAGAGCACCACGTCGAGTCAGCCGCGTTTTGGCGGCGAGCCTTTCTATTCGGTGCTGTTGGGTGCGAATATGTCTTTGCAAGATTCCGCGCGTTGGATGGATCGCTTTATCAATTCCGTGCCTTTCATTAAAACGAAAGCGCGTTCACAATGGGCGTTCCAGACCGAGGTCGCGGCGAGCTTCCACAATCCAAATTCATCTGCAAATAAGACAGCGTTGCTCGATGATTTTGAAAGCAGCGCACAGTCGTTGCAGTATTCAATGCTGCGCACATATTGGACCCAAGCATCACCACCCGGTGGAACGCTAAATGATCCATTGACGTACAACGAGTTGCAAGACTTTAAGCACGCAGGGCAATTCATTTGGCATTCGAATCAATCGGAACGTTACCAGAATGTTTTTACCGCAGTTGGCAATACTGATGTGGATACGCGCGAAATGCCTATCCTTAAATTCACGCTGCGGCCTAACGATAATCTTGAAGGCAATTCGTGGGGTGGTGTGATGCGTTCCAATGGAACCTTCTATCAAAAGCTTTCGGATTACAACTATATCGAAGTGGTTGCACGTGGCAATGTTGGTAATCTCTATCTCGACCTTGGTGAGATCAGCGAAGATATTTCGATCAACGGTTATGCTCCTGATGGTGAGCTTGAATCTGAAGCGGCTCCTGGTTCAACGGTTCCTCTCGATGATTGCGGACTAGATCGTATCTGCGACAAAGCGGGCGAGACTCGCATGGAATGGGACTGCCGCACACCAGATTGCATTGGCAACAAGATTACTTCTGCAACGAGTGCTAATCCTGACATTGCTCAAGATGATTTCCGTACAGAAGAAACGAACTCAGATGTGACCGAACCCGATGTACATGTCAATGGCACAGAGAATAATAACGGCTCCGACGAACGCCCTTATGACACCGAAGACTTGAACCACAACGGAACGCTGGATCAAGACACTCGCTTTGTCCGTTATCGCGTGAACCTAGAATCCGAAGATCCATCGGAGTATGAGGTGCTGAAAAATGGTTGGCGCCGTTGGAGAATTCCGCTTGCGCATTTCGATACGCTGGTTTCTAAAATAGGTGGATCCTATCGCGACATTCTTTCTAATACGCTTTATTCGCGCTTGTGGTACGGCAATCTAAAGCATGGTGTGAACGAAGGTCAAGCGCAAATCGTTGAGCTTAAGATTGTGGGTAATCAATGGCTAGCAGATTCGACTAAGGATCAGTTTGGTGTGGTCACCGATGGGCCAACGCAAACGGTAACCGTGGATGGACAGACAGTGACTGCAGCAGGGCAAGGCCAAGTGCTCAAGGCCGATTCCAATTACTTGCGCGTTTCGGTGATCAATAATCGCGATGATGCTAACTCTTATTTCATAAGTCCAAACACCAAAGTAGAGCGCGACGCAAATACAAGTTCGCCATTGCAAGAGCAGAGCATGGTACTGAATTATGGCAACTTGCATTCTGGGCAAGTGGTGAGTGCTACTCGCTTCTTTGACACCGACATGAAAGACTTGACGCAGTACGATTCGCTCAAGCTCGAAGTTCATTTATCGAGTACCGATTCGGGTCAGCCAATCCGCTTTGCTTTGCAATTTGGAAACGGTGGTCAAGAGGGTTCCGATAACTTTTATGAATGGTCGTTCAAGCCTACCACTTTGAATATGGATGCGTGTATTGCCGATAAAGGAAATCGCGAGAGCGACTGCCATGCACAAAATTGGCTTGCCAATGCGATGGCTGTGCCACTGTCTGAATTTGTGGATTTGAAAGCTGGCCGCGTAAACATGGCTGATAAAGAGGTCGCGCGTAAAGGATCAACGGCCTTGGCGCGCGCAGAGCGCGTTCGCATTGTGGGAAATCCAACCACGGGTCGTATCAATTGGGTGCGCTTTGTGATTGTTGGTGATGATCCAACCAATAAAGCCCCCGCTCAGGTTCACGGTGTTTTCTGGATTAACGATCTGCGCTTGTCGGGCGTGAATACTGCTTGGGGCTATGCGGGCCGCGTGCATGCGCAGCTTGACTTCGCAGATGTGATGAGTATTTCTGGTGACGCAAAATATCAAGATGGAAATTTTGCAACCTTAAAGAGCGATGGTAAATCTCCCAAGCCAACCATGGCCGAAGCGAATACGCAACTTGATGTGAATGGCAACTATTCCTTGAACATTAACAAGTTCTTTAAAGACGAATGGATGCTGCACATGCCTCTTTCGCTGGCTTACACAAGTACGCTGAAACACCCATTCTTAAAGCCTCAGAGCGATGTCGCCTTAACGCAAGACAACATCACCGACATTCTCCCAGAATTCCTAGGAAGCTCTAAGTTGCCGTCGGATTCCGTGCTCATAAGAATGCGCAACGACAGCAATGCAACTATTAAGTCGCAAGCTTACGAGACGTTTACCCATGGGCGAACACTCAGCTTTGGTTACGCAAAGGATCACGTAGAAAGCAAGAATCCTTTCACCGAACTAATCAAGCAAGCATTACTTGAACGCCCAGCTTTCAACTACCGCTACAGCGAACGCGAATCTCGTTCAGCCACTAGTGGCGACTCTTCATATAGCTATGGAACCACCATCGATTACAAGCTGGGAACCTTTACTCCGTTCAATTGGCACCCGATTAAAAAATTCACCTCGCTTACCTTTGAGCCATGGCCGCAAACCTTTGATCTGACTCTTTTCGACCTGAATTACACTAAGTCGGTTAGCCAGCCCTTAGATCCTGACTATGTAACGCCCCCTGCAGATATGAAGCGTGTGCTCACCTACAACGTGGACTTGCAGCACAAGGTCAATATGCGCTGGAATATGTTTCCATTCTTAAATACCAGCTACACTCTAGCGATTAAGCGCGACATGGAAAATGGTGGAGATCGTTCTGCATTCTATGGTAACAATTTCTTTAGCACCAACAGTGATGGTGGCTTGTTTGCAAAGAACTACATCTTTGACTTTGATCACACCGATCGCCATGTGGCAGCTCACGTGGTGGATTCTGTTGTGACTCCAAGCCTTACGCAGCATGGCGACAAGAAAGACCCAATTACTGGCCAGGTGATTACCTACAAGCCCGGTGACACCAATACCTACACAACGATGTACGATCGAACCTACATCTATCGTGTGGATAGCCTTGGCACACATGACTTTGGAAAAGACTACGGAATCTTACGCGATGAACGCCAGCGCTCGCAAGATTTCAAAGTCAATTTTACACCACTTGTGATTCCGTTTATGATCACGCGCTTTACCTTTGGTTCGACCTTCATGCAAGCGAAAACCATCCCAAGCGCATTCAGTTTCGAAGACGTATCCATGATCAAGAAAAATTACTGGAGTATTGATCAGACCAATCACTTTGAATTCGATCCGACCCTGAAATTGATTGACTTGGTGGGCTTTGGAAAAAAGAATGCAGCAACTGCATTTCTCGAAAAATGGAAGTGGCGCGATATTCATGGTGCGTGGAATGTGGATCTTAAAACCACTGGCGAAAACTTTACTTTCGCACAGCTTGCTGAGCAACAACACGTAAGCCCACTGCAATATTACTTGTACGGTTTTGGCATGAGCGATGGTTACGGAATGCGCAATCCTTTGAATCTTGTTACCGGTGATATGCTTTTAAATACCCGCGAAGATTACGAACGCTTTGCTCAATATCGCAATAAGACTGCTGATACCAATGTGATTCAAGGAACCTTCACGCATAGCGTTGATCGCCGAGCAACAGCAGGCACTAGCCTAACGTTGCCTTGGTGGGATATTGCGGCTACTATCGATGGTCAATGGTCAGAAACCTTTATGCAGCAACGCCTCAACCCACTTTTCCTTGATACCACCACCGTGTGGCCTAAGGTGGGAGTGGGAATATCCATTCCGAATTTCATCGCTCATGTGCCATCGTGGAAGCCATACCTAAAGTCGATCAGTACCAGCCATCGCTTTGATTACACCTTCACCAAAACGGTGCATACATTCCAGAATGCTGAAGATGAATGGAAGACGGAGATATCAACGTCGCCTTTGATTCGCGTTTCAGTATTAACTCAGCGCGATTTGCATATCGATAACGATGTGAATGTGTCCTATGCCTACGCAATGCGTAGACCCAAGGTGCAAGTGATTACTTCGGATACGATGGGTTTAGTGAATCCCACTGTGGGCGATACCTCAGACCTGTATTTTGATACGCCATGGATGTACACAGATAAGAATGAAACATGGAGTTGGACCGCTGGCGATGAGTTGACTCTCGGCTATGACATCAAGACTAAGCACGGTTTCCAATGGTTCCGTTGGTACTTCCGTCTTAAGAACGATATTCAGCTGAAGTTGAATGCGGGCTATAGTTGGGCTATGGAAAAGTACAGTCAGCGCGCGGTGCTTTCTGGTTATAGTCCATTGCTAAGTCAAGCTTCAGCAGGGGTGAATCGCACGTTTAGCTATGCGTGTCCAGAATTGAATGCAGACGGATCTGTATATTTACTGAATGGCGCTCAAGTTGCGAGCTCTTGCAGTGCAACGATTTATAATCCAGGTTTTGTGGATACCGCAAACGTACAAGTGCCTACTCGCAAATACATTTTTCACATTAAGCCTAGTGTGAACTATCAGTTCAATAAAATGGTTTCGAGCTCTGCATACCTCGAATACGTTTATACTCGTGAAAAAATGAGTTTAGGTGGATCGCATAATTTGCAAACACTGCAATTCGAAATAGCCCTGTTAATGAAGTTCGAATAGGAGTTGCTATGAGCCTACTGCGTGCAATTGTATGTGTGATTTTTCCACCGCTTGGTGTTTACGATAAAGGTTGTGGAAATATTCTGCTCGTGGGAATTCTCACGCTCATAGGTTGGATTCCAGGTGTGATTGCAGCGATGATTGTGTGCAATCTAAACCCCACGCGCAAGGCTTCTCAACACGCAGCAGATGCTTCTTCCGATAACGATTGGCGTCGAGGCTAATCCAGTCATCTAATGTTCCATTAATCCACGCGCATAAACGAACTCTGCACCACACCATCGGGAAAGCGCTTTGATCGTGTGCAGCAAAGAAATTCGCGTTTGCCACAATCCAAAAATAGCGGAACACCCGATCCAATCAAAACTGGAATCGTGGTAATGACATATTCATCGATCAAACTTTTATCGCGAAAATTCGCAATAAGTTCAGAGCCACCTACAAGCCACAAGCGTTTGCAACCTTGTGTGTAAAGATCATCTGCAACGTCTTTTGGGCTTTGTGTGACCCTGCTTACGTTGGGTAGTGACTTATCCACTTGTGTTGATACCTTGTGTGTAAAGACCCGAGTTGGCTTCTCTCCGTAAGGCCAAGGCCCCATTGTTAATAGTTGTTCAAAGGTCTTTCGCCCCATCATAATGGCATCAATAGACATATAAAAGCTGTGATATTCATAATCATTGCCTAGCTTGGGAACTGGTAACCAATCGATTCCACCAGCTTCATCGGCAATAAATCCATCGAGACTTTGCGCTATGTAACAGACGATCATAAGTACCCACATCGAGCAGGAATAAGCTCCTAAAGATTTTCACAAATCAAGAAGAGCTTAGCAAGCAGACAATGAGAGCAAACCTAAGCGCCGCGCCTTGAAAGTAAAATTCCTCCAGTGAATACAAGCGCGAAACCACCCACTTGTGGTGCCGACATTCGTTCCCCCAGCACAAGCATTGCAAGCACAGGGGTTAGCAGCGGCCCTACCATTGAATACACTGCAGACTTACTCGCACCAAGCACACGAAATCCGTATGTCGTTAGGTACGCAGGGGCAACCGTGCATAGCAAAGCAAGTGCAATGGCAATAGGCACAATCTCGCGTGGAGGGTGCAGCATAAAAGCTGTAGATCCGCACACAACGTTTTGCACACTACATGCAAGCGAACTTGCAAGCATTGCACTTGAGGTAAATGCAAAGGTTCCCATCTTGCGTTGCATGCCCACACTCGCCACTACGAAAAATGCATACACAATGCAGCCCACCAAAATCGAAGCGACACCCACAGGGTTTGCGTTCGCGTGTCCACCATCGCGTCCTAGGCACGAAAGCGTTACGCCCGCATAGCAAACGGCAAGAGCAGCCAAAGTGAAGCGTGAAAGCTTTTCTCGCCCATAGAACCATGCGACCAGGATTATCAAGGCCGGGCAAGCGTGTATCAATACGCGCTCAAGGCTTGCGCTCACCATTCCCAATCCGTAAAAGTTCAATGTTGGTGAAAGGTAGCAGCCCAGCAACCCAAGACCCGCGGCTTGTGCGACATGCTTTGTTGGAATCGGCTTACGACGCAAAGACCACATGAGCACAGCAGCATATACTGGTGCTGCATAAACCATACGCAGAGAAAGCATACCCAATGCTGTGGCGCCATGTGCCATGCCAGCCTTGGTTAAAATGCCCTTGCAGGAAAATAGGATGGAGCCTACGATTGCAGCAATCACTGCAAACATCACACCCTGCCGATTGTCTTCTTGTCCGTCATTCCTTTCCATGGTTCCTTAGTCCTAACGTTGCAGCGGAACTCCCTCCATGAAAAAGCAAAAGCCTGTTCCCTAGAGGGAGCAGGCCGTATGCGACAGTTATTGATTGCGTTAACTGATGATGCCCACTCCACGTTCTGTCATAGACAGAGTACGCCATGCTTTCGGAGCACGGAGTGTGAGGGAATGGTGTTTATTCATCATCATGGCGGCAATTGTACTAAAAGATTCGTTTGTGTGCAATGGAAAGGAAAATGATTGCACTTACCGTCGTTTAAATTGATCGCGCAACTTCTTTAGATCTGCAAGAGTCACAGAGGCTTCTTCTTCTGGATCTGCTTTGGGCTTGCGCAGGCTATTCCATTGAAGTTCTACCTCGAATGCTTCTAAAGTCAATTCGTCGAAATATCCTTGAGAAAAAGCTGTACGCCCAGATTCTAAGCGGGTTAAAGTCTCGCGCAATGCGTTGCGACGATCTGCTGCAAGCTGGTTGGATGTGAGCCATGGCCTAAAGCGCTCGCGCAAGGTTTTCCAACGTTTCACGTGTTGTTCATGCTCATCGTTGATCAAAATTTTCCATTCACGAAATTCAGCGAGGCCTGTCAAATTCCATGGCCCATGTTCAATGCCATTGGAAAATGCAGATGCCAAAGCAAGTCGTTCGCGCAATGTATTGCAGTCTTCTTGCAATTCACAAAGTTCTTTCCAATGTGCTTCAAGGCGTTGCCCTTTGCGGATTCGCTGTGAACATTCGCGCAGAGCATTCCATGCAAAAACAAAAGCCTCAATGCTAAGCAAAGCAGAATCATGTGCATTGCGTACAAGTGTCCAACGAATACGCTCGGGTTCGTCGTGAGTACTTTTTCCCAAGTCATCAAAGGTGGATAGTTTGCGCCCCTGCAAGCCTTCAAGTCCACTAAAGCGTTCTAATCGTTGTGCAAGCGCTCTACTCTCCCAAGCAGAGGCGTCGATCATAAGATTGTGCAAAAGGAAGATGCGATTGAGCGGCATCCATTCTTCTGTGGCACGAGCGCCTAATAAATCAAGCACAGAAATGCGGTCGCGCAAGAGATCGAGCAACGGCCCTGGAGTAGGGTCTTGCCCAAGTTGGCCAATACGCTTGCTCCACCAATCGGCTTCCATTGCATCTAACAGTCCGTAGCCAATTTGCAAACAAGTATCTTCTGCATATTCAACGCCAAATCCATAGGATACACCGTGCGGAAGTGCCCAGGCATTGCGTGTGATAGGAGGTGTAGCAAAATGTTTGCGTTCTGGGAAAAAGACGGACTTGCCTAAAAGAAACATTTGCGCAAAGCCGTGCTCGGGAGACAGCTCTAAGCTTTCACGGCGATTGGTGAGTTTGTCTGTAATGTCTAGGTGCAAGCGCAAATGTGTGTCTTTGCTAGGCTGCACATGCAATCCAAGTTCTTGCGCATTCGGCAATTTTCGAAATTCATTCAGCAGTAAAACAAATGGAGACGCATCTGGATTCTCGCCTAAAGCTTCGATCCAAAGGTCTTCAACATTTTCGCGCTCCGCTTCTAACTTCTTGCGTGAAGCACTCGGAATCTCTTCGTACAAAGCATCGAGCATCCAACTACGCCATTGGGCAAGTTGGCGTGCAAGCCTTGCAGGAGTAAGGCGAACCCAAAGGTGAAAAGGCAACTCAAGGCTAAGTCCATCGCGAGTGTGATTGCGGTCAAAAATCAATTCACCCGTAACGCGCTCCCCTTCAAGGGTAAAGGTTTCAAGAGATCCGCTTTCAGATTTTCCTTTATCGCGTGGGTCTACTCTCAGTTGCGGTTTTGCTTTTTGCAATGCATCACGCAGTGTGTGGGTGGCTCTGCCCGCATTCAATGTAGTGAGTGCAGGAGTATTGCGAAGCTCATCTTCCGTTACCCATGTTTGCCAAGTAAAGCACAAGCGCTTTTCGGTATTGGTCGCGATCCATTTTTTCAAATCGGGTAGTGAGGTAACCTCTGGTGCAGCATTCTTAAAGTACTCGATGAGCATGGAATCTGTGGGAGCAAGGCCCCAGCGACGAAGCTTGGCTTCTTGGGCACGCAAATGTTCAAGCACGCGCAGATTATTTTCCATGAACACAAAAGGCCGAGCCATGTTGCCTTCAACAACAGCTTCACGCCAAAATATTTGTGCACAAGCAACAGGATCTACGCGCCCAAAGTCTACGCGCTTTCCACGACTAATCACCATGCCGCGAAACTGAACTTCTTCGACAGCTTCTACAAAACCGCGTTCGGGATTCCAAGCAGGATCGTGCCAGCGGCGAGTGCAAAATTCTTCTGCAACTTGCATGATCCACTCTGGGCGAATCTCGGCTGCGCGTGCTAAAAATACGCGTGAGGTCTCGCGCACTTCAGCTGCGAAAACCCATTCAGGACTTTTACCGTACACATCGGAACCCGGGAAAAGATGGCCCTCGCGACCACCTACTATACGATAGCAACCGGCTTCTATGTCACGGCGCGCAAGGCCTCCCAAGAATCCACCGAGGAGTGCTATATGCAAATTATCGCGGTGAAAAGTCTCCAATCCACAAGCGCGATCTTTAAATTCAACTTGCAAGATATGACTGAACTGCTCGTATAAATCCATCCACTCACGCATGCGCAAAAAGTGCAGCCAGTTCTCTTCACATAGTTTGCGCAGCTTGTTGAGCGAGGCACCCTTTTCCCACGACTTATGCACATGATTCCACACGCGCACAAGGGTTAAAAAGTCCGATTTATTCCCGCCATGCTTGCGGTGGCATTCACGTGCTTTATCGCGTTCAGGGCCTTCGGCGGGAGTAATCCGTGGATCTTGAATAGAGAGCACAGCGGTCACAATCAAAGCAGGTTGAAGCACGCTTAGATCGCGAGCGCGCAAAAGAACTGCGCTGAGAGCAACATCCATCGGAAGTTTCGCCATCTCAAGGCCGAGACGAGTAACGATCGCATCTGCTTCAGGCTGGAGTAAGGCTCCAAGTTCATGCAGTTGTCGGTATGCACCTCTAAAAGATGAGCGTGGCGGAGGCTGCAAAAACGGAAATTCATCGAGCTTAAGTCCTAATGAGCGCAGCTGTAATACCACGTTGGCTAAGTTCGATCTGCGAATTTCAGGGTCGGTATATTCAGGGCGGTCGCGCAAATCTTTTTCGGAATAGAGTCGCACACAACGGCCAGGTTTTACGCGGCCTGCGCGGCCCATGCGCTGCCGAGCACTTGCTTGCGAAATATCTTCTACCGGCAAACCTTGAATGCGGCTTTGCGCATTGTAACGCGACATGCGTGCTTGCCCAGCATCTACAACGTATGCGATCCCTGGAATGGTAAGTGATGTTTCTGCGATATTCGTCGCAAGCACAACCTTCACTTTGTGGGAACTATGAAACACCTTGCGCTGGTCTGCAGGGCTAAGCCTTCCAAACAAGGGCAAAATTTCATAGCGTTTTTCGTCGAGCTGTCCGCGCAAATCCTCTGATAAATCTTGGATATCGCGTTCGGTGGGCAAAAAGCAAAGAAGGTTATCGGGTCGATCATCCATCAATTCTAAGATGGCAGCTTCGGCATCATCAAGTAAACCAGAATCGCCGCGAGCCTTGGCATTCTTACGCTCATCGGGAGGGCGGTACTCTACGCTAACGGGAAATAATCGACCTTCTGCATCCATAATTGCAGAGCCAGGATAGAATTCTTGAAACAGCTTTGCATCTAATGTGGCGGAAGCAATAATTAAGCGAAATTCAGGGCGGTGCTCGGTGACTCCGCGCAAAATTCCTAGCAGAATATCAATGTTCAGCGACCGCTCATGAGCTTCATCGAGTAGTATGCAACTGTATTGGCGGAGTAAGCGATCTTTACGAAATTCTTGCAGCAGAATTCCATCGGTCATTACTTTGAGTGGCGCGTCTGCACGGCCTTCTTCCAAAAAACGAATGCGAGTTGATACCAAGGATTCATCTTGTAACTCTTCGCGTAAGCGATCCGCAATCGAGAGTGCAGCAATGCGGCGTGGCTGCGTGACTCCAATGCGCCCAAACTGGTACAGACCAGCTTCCAACAGAAACTTGGGCAACTGCGTGCTTTTGCCAGATCCGGTATCGGCCTGCACAATAATGACACGATGGTTTTTAAGCAACTCCAAAAAGGCCTCGCGCTTTTGCACGACGGGCAATTCAGGATACGGTGGAATCACAATCTTACGAGGTTCGGAAGTCACAGCGCAAATGTATCAAATCACACAAGCAGAATTTCCAGCGCTTGTAGCATCTGGCGTAAATCGCCTTTTTGTTGGATCCACTTGGCTTTTATTCCATCGGGAATTGTTGGCAAATGTTCATCGAGCCAAAGCCCCAGCACCGGTATTTTTTTGTCTTCATCGGTTGTGACAGAAGCAAAGCGTTGCATCACTTCTTTGCATTCCGCCTCTGCACCACCAGGGGCAAATTCAAGTATTACTGCGCGATACTTGCCCGCTGCGAGAGCTTGTTCTACCTCGCTTTTGTTGCGAGTAAGAGTAATGTGCCAGTCCCTAGAAAAGTAAAGATAGTGTGGATCAAGAAAGCGCTTGCCTAGGCGCACAAAGAGAAGCGGTGGTAGTGTTGCTGGGTCTTCTGCTTTTTTGGGGAGCAATTTTTTATCGATGCCAAAGAAGCCAGCATAGTTTAAAAGACTTGTATCGATCGGATCATAAAACGAAGGAGACACTCCTACAGGCATCCGCATTTCGCGTAAAAATCCATCGGGAACAGGTTCAATGGTATCGTCACAGCCATGGCCAAAGCCGCCTGCTCGCGCGAGTACAACAGAAACGGCAAGGCAATCGGTGAGCAAGCGCAAAGTGTTGGGAGCTTTCTCTTCTTCGCGTAGAAAGAATTTGTCTTGAGCGCGTATAGCAGCTACCAAGTCTTTGGGTAAGCGCCATTGTTCCAAAAGGCGAGAAACATATTCCGCGGGGTGAAACCCTAGAATACTTAAGCAAGCATCTTCAAACGAAATGCCATCAGAGGCAATCTTGTGAAGTAGTGAGTCAAACAACTCCACATAAAAAGCATCGAGTAAAAGTACGGAAAAATCAGAAAGCAAGCCTCCCAAAAATGCAATGGTTGGATCGGGTAAGCGCAAATGTTTAGCAAGTTTTTCTGCGATGATTGCTCGGCCAAGTGTGTAAGTCCAAAAGTCCATGCGGTTAAAACCAAAGGTTTCGCGATCAGGTAAAAGTTTCATGAGTTCAAGCCCCATGGCTATCGCCTTTACCTCGTTAAAACCTATGCGGATAATGGCTTCGCGAGCGCTGCCGATTTCTTTTTGACTTGCGAAGTGTACTGAATTCGCAACCTTTAAAATGGTTGCACAAAGGCTCGCATCGCTATTGATAACCTTCGCTAAATCTTCCGCACCACTGTTCGCATTTTCTGCGAGATCCAAAATTTTCATGATGACAAAGGGAAAGCTAAACAGCTTTCCTGTATGCTTCACCATGGCTTCGAGTTTTATGCGAGTCTCTACATTCGGATCGAGTAGCTTTGCAATGTCTTCTTTCTTTAAGTCATCAGCGGACTTATTTGCGGTTGCTGCTGTGGCTTGCAAATCGATGTTTGGCGCGGACTTTTTCATAACCTCGAAAAGGCTATTTAACTTAAGGGGGCGCTGCAAAAAACCAGTGCCACCGGCCGCATTTACATCACCTAAAATTTGTGACGCACTCGAAGATCCATAAGCGATTACTGGCGTTTTAGCAAAACGATCGTTCTTGCGTAGTAAGCGAAGAAGGCCTAATTGATCCACGTAGTTGGCTGGTATTTCTAGGAATACAAAGTCAGGGCGATATTGCAGAAGTTGTAAAAAATTTGACGCTGCGGGTGGTGAGATAAACACAGCAAACCCGCGCTGTTTAAAAGCCAAATGGAGGATCTCAGTTTCCTGCGGATGAACTGAGATCAAAACAATCCGAATCATGTCAACCTAATTTTAGAGAGCCAATCTAGAAGCGCCTCCAGATTATACACCTCTTTCTGGTCATTTGCATTGGCCGATATCTGCCAACTTGGAGTAACAGGATCCTCGCAAACTTCAATTAATGGATATTGGACATCATCAATAATCCATCCCTTACGGCGTAAGGCTCGGCGCGTCCAGTCGGCCACTAAACCTTGTCCTTTAAATGCGACTTGAATACAACCTAGTTGGGCAAAATGAAAGCTGCCATGCTTCATATCAAAGAAGACATCTTGGGTCGAAAACACCCGAGAAAAAACTCCCTGCAAAGCGAGCGCTTCAGGTAAGTCATATTCTACATGGCCTTTCCCATCGAGCACAAGCATTCGATCCGCAAAACGCATCGCTAAGTCGAGATCATGGGTGCTTAAAATAACGCCCACTTGCTTGGAGCGGCAAAGGTTGCGCAGTAATCCTAGCAAACCTACGCGGTGAGGCAAATCTAAGAATGCGGTGGGTTCATCGAGCAGAATCAAGCTGGCTTCTTGTGCTAGTGCGCGAGCAATAGCTAAGCGTTGACGTTCACCATCGCTGAGTTCATCCACAAAGCGCGTTGCTAGATGCGTAGAATCGGTGGACTCCATGGAATGCTGCACAACTTCTCTATCGTGCTCTGTTAAGCGATCAAGCCAACCGGAATGCGGTGAGCGTCCAAGGGCAACACTGTCAAATCCTGTCATGGCATGTGCGCCACCGAAATGCGTGGTCACAAGAGCCATGCGTCGTGCACGTTCGCGCAGAGAGAGTTGAGTTATTGATTCATTGCCTAAGAAGATTTCTCCAGCAATGGGTTTAAGTAGTCCGGTGATTGTTTTGAGCAGGGTCGATTTTCCACTGCCGTTAGGGCCAACTAGCGCGACAATTTCACCGGGTTTAAAATGCAAGTCTACAGGGCCAGCAACCTCGTAAGCCTTGCCCTTGCTGGCCGTATAGCCGATATGCAAATCTTTGGTGTGGAGTAGCTCAGTCATCGAGCCTCCCATGTCCGCGTAGTAGTGCCCAGAATACCACAGGCACACCGATCAACGCAGTCACAGCATTTAAAGGCAACACGCCACCTTGTGTGGGAAGGTTTGCTACCCAACCTGCAAGCACAGCAAGCACAGCACCGCAAAGAATCGTTGCAGGCAAAAGAATGCGATGATTCGCGGTTTGAAACACAGTGCGTGCCAAGTGAGGTACTGCAAGACCTAGAAAGCCAATCGGCCCACAATAGACGGTGGTAACTGCCGTTAGGAGCGAGGCTGCACCTAGCGCGATAATGCGATTACGTTTTACGGATACGCCTAAACTTTGCGATTGCGATTCGCCCAGCAAGACGGTATTCAAATATTTCATCGCAGGCAAAGTCAGCAAAATACCTACACCGACCGTGCCGCCTAATATTCCCATTTCATTCCAATGCACGCGTCCAAAGCTTCCGAAACCCCAGTTTACAAAGGCTTCGAGCCGATTGGGGTCTCCAAAATGAATCATTAAACTTACCAACGAATCGACGAGGTATCCCATCATGAGCCCAAGTACCAGAAGGCTTACCGGGCTTTTGCAATAATGTGCGAGCCATAGCACAATCATCATCACCAGCAATGCGCCGAGGGTTGCCGCAGACAGCACTCCGAACCAACTACCCGCGCCTACGCCAAGCAGTAGCACCAATGCAACTCCAAGCCCCGCGCCCGAGCTAATGCCCAACACATAAGGCCCCGCAAGCACATTGCGAAAAACGGTTTGCATCAAAAGGCCTGCAACCGAGAGTCCGCTACCCGCGATCATTGCGGTGAGTGTGCGAGGAATTCGCATCTGCCAAAGAATGGTTGCTGAAATTCCAGCTTGTTCTGGATTTGTGAGTGCAAGCCATATATCACTTGGTGATAGCGAGACAGCACCGATCATCAGGGACAATCCTGAGACAACCAAAAGGCTCAAGAAAAGCGTTGCAAACCAAGCCAAGTTGCGCATGGTTCTAATTTAGAAGAATGTGAGGTGTGTAGAGATCAGGAAGGGTTTTTCTTAGCAGGTGCGCTGGCTGCCGGTGCCGCAAGGCCGCCCCGATGGTATGCTTCTGCAGGGATTCGATCAAACTGTTGAATTGCATCGAGCCAATTGTCCATGAGATCGCGGAACTCAAGTTTGTACAAATGATGCCTCAATGTATCTGCGCTTGTCTTGTACAACACATAGTCCCAGCGAACGACGTTGCGATCCGAAAAAACCTCGCGTGAACGATAGGTGGAGTCTGACTCAAAGCGGAAACGAGCACGGTAAGCATATTCGCCTGTCTTGTAATAGCGTCCTGAATCCGTATACGTGTATGTTGTGGAATAAAGCGTGTCGTTATTGCTGAATTTGAGAGACGCATCAAGGAACGCATGTCCATGTTCCATAATGTCTGTGCGCCAATCACCGAGCAAACGCTTCTTCTGTTTAGCCTGCAAGATGGAATCAATTTTCCAGTGGTCAAAATTTGACTTATCGTAAGTTGTGCGATCGATGTATTTGCCTTGCTTGGCTGCTGCACGTAGTCGGCTAGTAGAATCTTTAATCTGCGCACTATCCAAAGATTTTCCTGGTTTTACCGTTTCTGTAATTGCAGAAAGCGAATCGAGTTTTGCTTGCAATATTGAGTCCGAAATTTCGGGCAAATGAATTGTCAAAGCAGCAGCAACGGAATCAGAATGCACCGATTTTGCAACAAGGGAAACAGCACCCTGCGTTTGCGCAAAAAGAGAGCTACACAGCAGAAAAGTGGGAATCAATACACGAGATAAGAAAAGCATCACTTTTAATTTAGAATATTGCGCCCCAAACCAGAAAAACGAGTCGATAAAGGACTCGCTAATTTTCATGAAACCTTGCGATGGTATGTTATGGGCTTTAAAAGCCCTAGATGTTGTAGTGATTTTGATCACGCTATCCGATATAAGTGAGCAAACCGGCCGCAAGAAGCCCGATTACGCATAGTCCAACTACGATTTTGATGATCTTGATATTGACGGTCATATATGCCTCCATAGGAAAATCCGTCTGCACATTGCTCTTATCCCTCTCAAGAAGATAGGGGTGAATTGCATACAAACCAAGTAAAAGAAGCATTGTAAACGAAGGTTTACAGCATTGCTGGAATAGTACAAACGCGAATAATTAACGAATAGATAGCGAGTTTCGCGTGTTATTTGTTGAGCCAGCCCGCTTTCTGGATTAGCGCAAAAATTAGTGCGCCTGGATATCCATAATAGAGAAGTCCATAAACTGGTGCAAGCACCCAAGCATGCATTGCCCAACTTGTAATCGCTACAATGAAAAGGAACGAGACAACAAAAGAAATAGCTGTCTTTTTGCCTAGAGCCGCATAGCCTTTATGCTTTCCGTATTTATAAACAAATAGCGGTGCAGGGATACCCACTCCAAAAATCAACGTGGCAAGCAAAGACCAGAGAAGTGCGAGATTACCCCAGCGGCTGTACAAAGCAAAAACACTCGAAAAATAGATCACCAAAAAATAGGTGAGGATTGGGCGACGATCGGAAAGGACTCTTGCGGTAATTGTCTGTTTCATGCTTCCTTCGCGAGCGATTCACTAGCGAGCAATTCGTTGATGGAATGGGCTGCGCGGCGGCCTTCGCCCATAGCAAGGATTACCGTGGCTGCACCTAACACAATATCACCACCTGCAAAGACTCGTTCCATGAAGGTTTTGTTGGTAAGAGCATCGACTAATACATGACCTTTTTTGTCGATTTTTAAGTCCGGAGTTGTTTGTGGAATCAAGGGATTAGAGCCGTTTCCGATCGCGACAAGAACAGTATCTACCTCAAGTTCAAACTCGGAACCCTTAATTTCAACTGGGCTGCGACGGCCTGATGCATCTGGCTCGCCGAGTTCAAAGCGAATGCATTCCATTGCACGCACTCGGCCATTGGTATCACCTAAAATTCGCGTTGCATTTTGCAGATAGCAGAACTCTATACCTTCGGCTTTCGCGTGGTGAACTTCTTCGACGCGGGCAGGCATCTCAGCCTCTGTGCGCCGATAAATAAGCTTCACGGAATCAGCGCCCATGCGCATCGCCATGCGGGCTGCATCCATCGCAACATTGCCGCCACCGAGCACCGCAACCTGTTTGCCCTGCCATAATGGCGTGGCAGCATGGCCTTTGTCGAATGCGCGCATAAGATTCGTGCGTGTCAGGTATTCATTGGCCGCAAAGACACCCACTAGGTTTTCACCTTCAATGCCCATGAACATGGGGAGCCCTGCGCCTGTGCCAATAAACACTGCGTCAAAACCATCTTTTTTGAAAAGATCGCTAACCTTGCGGGTACGGCCAATCACAAAATTCAAGCGAAACTGTACGCCCATTTTAGCGAGTGTATCGATTTCTCGATCCACAATTTCTTTCGGCAAGCGAAACTCTGGAATGCCATAGCGCAGAACGCCTCCGAGCTTATGGAAGGCTTCAAAAATCACTACCTCGTGGCCTTCGCGGCGTACGTCTGCAGCGACTACAAGACCTGCTGGGCCAGAGCCAATCACGGCCACTTTTTTTCTTGTGTTTGGTTTCACTTCCGGGATCTTGACTTCGTTGTGCAAACGTTCCCAATCGGCGGCATAGCGCTCGAGGCGCCCTATGGCCACCGCATTGTCAACGCTTTTGAGAGATTTGCCAACGGTGCAATTTTCTTGGCACTGCGATTCTTGCGGGCATACGCGCCCACAGATGGCGGGCAGCAGCGACGTCTCTTTGATCTTGTCGATGGCACCGCGCATATCGTTATTTGCGATGTGCTGAATGAATGCTGGAATATCGATGTGAACAGGACAGCCTTCCACGCAAGCCGGGCGCTTGCATTGCAGGCAGCGTATAGCTTCGAGTTGCGCCATTTCAGGCGTGAAGCCTGTGGCAACTTCGTCGAGAGAACGTGCACGGTAAGTTGCATCGAGTTCTGGCATTTCTTGCACAGGAATCGCTAATCGATCCTTGATTTTCAAGGGCGTAGGGCGAGAGATTAGTTCGTGCAGAAGCGTTGCTGCGTTAGTCATCTTACTAATCTAGCAAGTCTCTGCTTTGTTGATGCAGCTCACAGGATCGGGTCATTGTACGTGAGTATGCTCACTCATGATTTGCGCAGTTTACAGATCATGAAATGACTGTGAAACCTTATTGTGTATGGCTTCGTTTATGTTGAGTGCGTTCTGAATGGCAAAGTTTGAAATTCATTAGCGCTCGATGTTTTTCCGTGCAAAGGACTACTATTGAGAAAAACGAGGACTTTATGGCTCCATACATGATTGCAACAGCGTTAGGAATGATTTGGATCTTAGGCTTCGCATCGTGGGCTGAAAAGTCCGATGTAGAAGACGCGGATTAACTGGGGGTAGCGAAAGACCCTTCGGCATGGGGCTTTGGCGGTGCTGACGTGTGGGGGTTGACAGGGGAAAAACCACACACGGCTTGTGCAATGAAATTTCGCACGCGTGCACCGCCATGCTTAAGATGCTTACTAGAAGATAGCCCCAGGGCGAAGAGGCTTGCGCGTAGGGGGCTTCCCCCTTCATCCTTTGCACCCTCCGTCATCCTTGCTTGGCAAGGATCTCACTCAGTATGAGATGGTGGTCAAGCCACCATGACGCAGAACGTGTCCACCATGACAGAGAATGAGTTTGCCACGGCTGGTGAATTTCCTGACATTGAAACGTTGAGGTTATCAACGCAAGCGCGCCACAAAAACCCGACATCGGAATGCAAAGGTTACACGGCACACGTAGTGGGATCGTGTACACCTAATTCCGATGCGGTTTGTATTCGCATTTTCTTCCCCCATTTTTTAGATTGAGTGGATTGTGAAAATCCCCCCAATCCTTTTGCTTGTGGCTTCTGCGTGCGTGTGCGTGCAGGCCGTGCCTTTTTACGGTAATCAGAGTTCTGTCGTTTGGAAGTCTGCTGAGACGGAGCACTTTGTTTTCAACTACCCGCTGGAATATCAAGGCGAGGTCGAAAAGGTGGTCTCGTTTGCCGAGGCTGTGCATGATTCGGTTGAGAATCGTTACCGTGTAAAATTGCCAGGCAAGGTGAATATGAACGTGCGCAATGCGCTGTTCTCCAACGGCCTCGCAAGTCCCATCAACAACACCATGAATATTTGGCTCACCGATTGGGATTTTAAAACACGCTCTACCCACCATTGGATGAACGATGTGGTGACCCATGAGTTCTCGCATTTGGTGAGCATTCAATCGGGCTCAAAGGTTTCACCCATTGTGCATGGCTTGCAATTTTCATGGCAGAGCTATTACAACCAACGCACGCAATCCCAAGGCGCAGTAGTGCTCCCGAATAATGTGTATCCGCTCTGGTTTGCGGAGGGCACGGCACAGTATGAATCAGCACGCATGGGATACGATTCTTGGGACACGCATCGCGATATGCTTTTGCGCACACTGGTTCTCGACGATTCGTTGCTTGCTTTAGAAGACATGCGCGATTTTCCCGATAATGCTTTGGGCTCTGAACTTGGTCCTTACACACAAGGTTTCAACCTAGTGCGTTATATCTCGGAACGCTTTGGCGACAAGGCGATTCCAAACCTTTGGGCTGAACTGAGTCGCATTCACCGCGTTACATTTTCTGCAGCCTGCGTGCAGGTGTTAGGAATTTCGGAAGAGCAATTGTATCGTGATTGGAAAGCCGCGCGTCTTGAACATTATATTCGCCAGCGCGACGGTTTGGGCAAGTTGGTGATTGGGCAGAAACGTAGCCGCGAAGCCTTTTGGCAGGACTTTCCGCAGGTCGAGGGTGGTGCTTTGTATGGCGTATCGAATATGGGTAGCGCTTGGTTCGAGGGTGGAATTTTTAAGCTGCCTTTGCTTGGTGATTCATTAAAGAGCCTAGATAGTTTACCGAAAGAGAAGCGCCCCGATAGCCTTGGTACGCTTAGCATGGCGGACTTTGCGAAGAACCCATTCCATTTGACAAAACCATGGCTTGAAAAGGGTTTTAGCATTCGCACATTTAAAGATCGTTCGCCTCTTGTCGCTTATGTGAGCTACAAGAATCGAGATCGCAATGGTCGTGCTTTTTTCGATATTGCGGTGGATGATACCTCTGCGAACCCTTGGTTCGGTGTGCGAAAGTCGCTTCGTTTTGTGACTCATTTGGCTGATGCCACTTACCCTGATCTGTCACCCAAAGGAGACGAGGTGGTATTTGTGCGGCGTATCCATGACAGTTCGCGCTTTGCCTTGTCGAGGGCTGCGGTGCCTGGGCTGGGAGCAACGGTAGAAGATATGGTGGATTTGTTTATGCCTGCCGATACCTTCTCGAATTTTGGTGTGTACACTCCAAAATATTCCCCCGATGGGCAATCGATTGTGTTCAGTTATTACGATGGTGTAAGCCGCAAAGTTGCTGTGATTGGGCGTGATGGAAAGAATTTGCGCATGATCTCCGATGGCGCGTTCGATAGCCGCGACCCCGCCTGGAGCCTCGATGGAAAGGCGATCTACTATTCCTGTGATAAGTCGGGAATCTTCAATTTGTATCGGCAGGATTTACTCGCGACAGCGCCTGTGCTTAAAGATTCTACGGGGCAAATTATTACATCTAACACACTGGCAACTATGCCTGCACCCGTTGCCTTGACGAATGTGATCGGCGGTGCTTTTACTCCTGCCGTTGACTCGAATAAGCTTTGGTATGTGGGCTACGACAAGGATGGATTCTCTTTGTACGAATTGCCTTTGCACGACTCATTACAAGCAAAGCCTTCGGGTAAGCGCCTTACAGGGCAACCGACAGCCATTGGAATTGGCCATGTAGAATTGCAATCCATTCAACGCAAGTATTTGCCGATTCCTAAGCAACCATTGGTGGTGCCGTTATTCTCGATGGAAGGCAAGGCGAAGGACTTAGCGCCGATCAACCAAGGAACCTACGTGCCCATGGTGGGGGTCGCGCTGGGCTTGCAAGATCCTTTGCAGAAAAATTATTTGCAGCTTGCACTTTTGTTAGAAATGGGCAAAGGCTTTGACTATGTAAAGCAGACAGGCATTAACCCTGCAATGCAATCCGAACTTATGGGCACATGGGAAAACCATAGTTTCCCGATTACGCTTGGCCTTGCATATATGCGTCGCAATACTCCATCGCGCGATACCGTGCGCTATGAAGATCCTCGTTCATATTCAGATTCCTTGGCGATCAATCCTTTGGCCGTAGGTGTGCAGGCGATTGAAGCTTCTGCTGGCTATAGTCTGTTCAAGGAAGGGGATTCCTTGGTTGTTAGTGCTTCGGATCAATGGGCAACGTTTAACCTGTATCAAGATGGATTTTCGTGGGATTACCTACGTAGCTTGCGCTTATCTTCTCGCTTGTCCTATGAGTCCGGCACCCCCGAAGAACAATCTGCAATTGCAGGAGAGGGCAATGGCATCACGCTGACGTGGCAAGGTTCGCGGAGTCAATTGTACCATCCAGGAACATTTCGCACCTCCTTTACTGTGAATAGCCAAGGCGTCATTTCACCAATCTATCAGAACTACTTATTGAACGAATTATGGCTTGCAGCTTGGTTTGGACTCGATAATCCCATTCACGATGGGGCTAGGTTAGTGTTGGGTGTGCAGGCTTCGGGCATAGCCAGTTGGAGTGGTCCCAAAAACGTAGATACCCTGGATTACTTTTTCCATCATGGTTTGAATATTGCGGGCTACCCAACCCTTGCTACCAATGAAAACTTGCTTCTACATGGTGATCGCACGTGGCTTGGGCAGGCACACTATTTGATTCCTCTCTACCGCGATTTGAACAAAACATTATGGATATTCACTATCAAGAGTTTTTATGCAGATGTGTTCGCACAAGCAGGTACTGCATGGTGGCAGAGTTCAAACTTTGCCCAACAATTCGCACACCCTTCACAATGGATGCGCAGCACAGGCATTGAATTACGTTGGTCGAATAAGCTATTCATGAACCAAGCTTTCGATGTGAGCTTAAATCTCGCGCGTGCACTTGATGAAGTAAGTGTGAAGGGTCAAAACCAAAGCGTAGGGAACATCAAAGTGCCGTTCTTGCCGAGCGCTGTTGAGCCTACTGCCATCTCGATTCAAGTCGGATTCCAATTTAACGATCCATGGCTTGGCATGAAACAAGCGAATGGAACTTTACCGCAGTAACGTGAGTTTCATAGCCCTTCTCAGAGGCCTTTCTCCGTGGCTCAGTGTCTCCGCGTGCTTCCCAAAAAAGTGATTGAAGATGGGTGTAACTTTGCTCACCCGCTTTCTCGTGGAAAGCACTTTCCCAAAATCATGTGGTGTATACAAAGCTGCGTGAAAGTAAAATTATAGAGAATCCTTGATGGAGGTCTCTATGCGCATTCTTCACCACCTTTCCCTCGGCCTAGCTCTTTGCTTTGTTCAGCAGACTTTTGCTGCATTTGCGGGCGGTTCAGGAACATCTGCAGATCCTTATCAGATTACTACGGTAGATCAGTTGCAGAGCATTAAATCGGACTTGGTATCGCATTACGTGCTTACGCAAGATATCGACGCCTCGGCTACTGCCACTTGGAACGGAAGCACTGGATTTTCGCCCATTGGACCAAGTTTTAGCGGTACCTTAGATGGTCAAGGACACACGATCTCTGGGCTCGTAATCAAGCATGCAAGCTCGGTTGCTAGCAATGGCCTTTTTGGAAGTACCACCGCGACTTCAGTGATTTCCAATTTGAAACTTACGGGAGTAAGCATTGCGGGTGGTTCGCAAACGGGTGCGATTGCTGGTTCAAACCTTGGTCTCATCTACAACGTGTCTGTGCAAGGGTCTGTAACAGGTACAGCGTACACTGGTGGTGTGGTTGGTCTTGCAGATCGCAAGAGCCGCATGTGGAACGCACAGGCGAATGTGACGGTGGTGGGCACTTCATCAGTAGGTGGCTTAGTTGGGCGCAATACCTCGGGCTCAATATTTCGTTGCTTTGTACAAGGCTCAGTCAGCGGAACCCTCAATGTAGGTGGCGTAGTCGGTGATGAAAATATGATCAACAGCGAAACGCCTTTGTTCAAGTTTTGTGGCACGCGAGCAAATGTTACCGGCGATAGTGCCGTGGGCGGCTTTGCTGGATATCTTTTGGGAGACTACAAGGGAAGTTATGCTGCAGGTTCTGTGACTGCTCGTATTGGCAAGGGCGGCTTTGGTGGTGTTGCGAGTGGATCAAGTGTTGGTGGGCAAGCTTGCTATTTCGATAAAACGGTGGCGGGTGTGGACTCCACGGCGCGTAGCATTTGCAGCCCTCAAACATCAGCCAACATGTTGATGCAATCCACGTATGCAGATTCCATTTGGCAATTCGGCGCAATCTGGAATATGACCCCTGCTGTGAATGGGGGCTACCCTGACAACAGCAACTTGTTCTCTGGAGCTGGTGCCGGTACCGTCGCCAATCCTTATCAGATTTCAAATCTCCAACAACTGCAAGAAATGGCAACCAATCCTTGGGCATCTTATGTGATTACGCAGGATATCCATGCCAGTGCTACCAAGGCTTGGAATGGTGGTCAAGGATTTCGCCCTGTGGACTTGTTGGGGAATCTCGATGGACAAAATCATGTAATCGACAGTTTATACATTAACCGCCCAACCAAGACGGGAGTAGGCTTACTTGGTTCAGCAACGGTTGGACAACTGCAAAATCTTACCATCGATAGTGCAACAATTATTGGATTGCAAGATGTGGGAATTTTTGGTGGAACGCTTGTGATTGGGAATACTGTTGGGCGTATCGACTCTGTGCCACTTGCAGTCGGAAACCTGTCTGCATCGGGTATGGTGCAAGGCAATCATTACACCGGTGGCTTTGCTGGGTCTTATGGATCAGGAGTGGGTGCACCACATGGGAACTTTAAGTTCAGCGGTACTGTTAAGGGTAGCTCTACGGTGGGTGGAATGTTTGGACAAGCAAGCGATAACTTTCTTCATAATGTCACTGTAAAGGCCACCGTCCTTGGTGATTCGAATGTGGGTGGTGTATTCGGCACTAGCACAAGCGAGCATATTTCGCATGTAAACTTTGCGGGCTATGTTAAAGGAGGCTCGATGGTGGGTGGTTTAGCTGGTTATAGCTACAGCGACTTTGATTCTGTGACCGTAATCGCAGATTCTGTGATAGGCCATTTCCGCATTGGCGGTGCGCTTGGGTATGGAACGCAAGGATCGCTCTCGCACTCGTATATCGAAGCAACCGTAACCGTTTCTGGCGAACAGGGAGGCGGCGTTGCGGGTTCTTCGCAAGGAACGCACATCGTAAATTGTGTTGCCAAAGTAAACGTGGTTGGATCGGGAGCACCGAATGTAGGTGGTGTAACAGGTTTCAGTAGCAGCCAAGTAGGGATTGATTCTGTCAAGGTTACAGGCTCTGTCACGGGATATAGCAATGTGGGTGGCTTGGTGGGTGACGTACAATCTTGGGGTACGCATTTCAAAGATGACACATTGGATGTAACGGTAAAAGGCAGTCAGATGGTTGGCGGTATTTTTGGATTACAATACTATGGTATTTCTGAAAGGTGTTTCGTTAAAGGATCGGTTACAGGCTTGACTTATGTTGGCGGTGTGGTCGGTTATGCACAAGACACGGTATTGAACAGCAGATCCGAAGCAACGATCAAAGGCTCGCAATATGTTGGTGGCTTGGTTGGCTACAATAAGATGGGAAATATTCTATGGAGTTCTGCAACGGGCGATGTTACTGGCGATCAAATGGTTGGTGGCCTTGTTGGTGAAAATGATTCCACTATTCGAACAAGCTTTGCCACGGGGAAAGTGGTTGCAAATATGGATAGAGGCGGAGGCCTTGTGGGAGTAAGCGAGGCAAATACAACTATCGAAAATTGTTATTCGAAAGGAAGCGCTTTTGCAGGTACAATCGTTGGGGGTTTAGTGGGCTCAGGTGGTGGTGGTGTAATCACCAATTCGTATACCACGACTGCGGTAACCATGGGAGCAAGTGGCTACTGGATTAATGGATTTGTAGGAGACACTATGACTCCACAAGGGGGAACAGGTCCGCATTCAGTTATCACTCACTGTTTCTTTGATGCCGCGCGAACCCTTGCCACAACTGACTCTATGGCCACCAGTATTAGTGCCGCGAACTTGCATAGCGCGACATTCCTTTCGGGAAATGGCTGGAACTTTGACAACTTTTGGGCCATTGATCCACAGCAAAATGATGGCGATCCGATCCTTGTGTACAAGAACATTCCAGTTGTACCACCGGTTTCGATTTCGCAAAATTCACGTATCGAAAAGCCACAACAAGAAATCAAAATATCTGCACAAGAGATTAATGCTAACGGTTTAATTCGCGTATATGATATGCGTGGTACCCTTGCGACACAAGGCTTTGAAAGCATTCATCTCGGAACACTTCCTCACGGATTGTACGTGGTAAAAGCGACCGGTTCCCGCACAATATTTGCACACTAAGAAGCGCGAGATCAAGGTGAGCTGCTAAGTGAAGCTCACCTTCCGCTGAATCCCCAGCTTACGCATCTTGGACTCAAGTGTTTTCGCATTTAAGCCCAGCAAGGCTGCCGCACCCTTGTCACCACCCACGCGTCCATTGGTGTGAAGTAGCGCCGTGCGAATATGGTTGCTCATTGCGTCGTTCAACGTTGTAATCGCTTCTGAACTTGCGACCGGTTCGCTGGCTTGTTTGAAATACTTTCCAATTTCGCGCAGGTTGGGTGAAGATCCATTCGATATAATCGCCACGTTTTCCATTACGTGCTCAAGTTCCCGCACGTTGCCTGGCCAGTTATAGCTGCATAGTAAATCGATTTCTGCGCGGTCGAATCCTTGCATAATTCGTCCCAGTTTTTTTGCTGCCCTTTGCAAAAACATATCAGCGAGTAAGCCAATGTCTTCGCGTCGTTCGCGCAATGGAGGAAGCATAAGCGGAAATGTATTGATGCGAAAGAATAAGTCTGATCTAAAATTTCCTTTGGCCACTTCCTTTTCTAAGTCGCGATTCGTTGCCACAATCACGCGCACATCAATAGGAATAACGCCTCGCCCTCCCACTCGTTCAAGCTCATGTTCTTGCAGCACACGCAAGAGCTTTGCTTGTGACTCCAAGGGCATTTCACCAATCTCATCGAGAAACAGAGTGCCACCATCAGCGAGTTCAAACTTACCGAGACGTTTTTCTACCGCGCCGGTAAAACTTCCTTTTTCGTGACCAAATAATTCGGACTCAATCAATTGAGCTGGGAGCGAAGCGCAGTTCACTCGAACCATGGGTTTGTTGAGTCGCTTAGAATTTTCATGCAGATGGCGAGCGAGTAATTCCTTACCCGTGCCCGTTTCGCCAAGCAGCAAAACCGTTGTATCCGTTGGCGCCACAAGCCTTGCTTTACTGAGCAGCGACCTGAATGCTGGGCTTTGTCCAATCATTTGCTTATCTGAAACTTGCGGGGTAATTTCTTCAAAAAGGGCTCTGTTTTCTAGCTGCAATTTGTCTCGTAGGATTTCAATTTGTTCCCAAGATTGCAGATTGCGAAGTGCTAAATACAGTTGAGGAGCTGCTTGCTCAAACAGCTTGCACGCCTTGAACGACAATGCTTCCGCCTCATTACAGCCCAGCAACAACATACAAGGAGTGGCTCCATCATTTTGCAAGGTGATCCGCACCAGTGCATGTACGCCATGGTGTTCCATTTCTTGTGCGACCTCTGCCGAAAATTGACTATGGTCTACAAAACTAATTTGCACGCGCTGACTTTTTTTCGCATTCGCAACTTGCAAGGGAAGGAATGATTCTGGTGCGGCAATGAGTTTCCAACCTTTTCGATCTGCGATCAGACACAGACTTTCGGAACTCATTGGGTGGATTCCGCGTGCGTAGAAATAATGAAAAGAATGCAGTTGCTGGAGAGCGTCTGCGAGCAGTCTTTCGAAGTCTTTCGATTCAAAAATATCCATGATCATCGTGGTGAAATGCACAAGGCTTCGTGCTTCTTGTTCGCGTGTGCCAAGCTTTGCATACGAGGTAGTCGAAGCTACTGCACTCGCTAAAACCTGCGAAATATTCTTTAAGAATGGGAAATCCTTAGGGCTCAGTTTCCCTCGATTCCCGTTGCCAAACATGACAAACCCAATATTATTTCCACCATGCGGAAGAGGGCAGAGCGTGAAGTTTCTTACTCCGAGCTCTCTTTCCATGACTTCCAATTCGCGTCGATTAGGAAATTCATTTAGCATAATTTCTGAATATTTGACCTGAAAAATTTCCTGCGAGTTTGGATCAAAGTCTATAACCTTTCTCATTTCTACGACTTGGGGCTTTTCAAAGTCTTTCAATTTGTCTGGAATAGATAATCCAGCCATAAATATTTCTGAAAACTCTGGATTCTCCGTTGGCAAAATTACCGCCGCAACTTCAAAAAGAAGCAGAGGCCGCAGGGTTTCATAGATCACATGGAATAGCGCTGTTGGGTTGGGAATATTGGCAATCGCCGAGTTCAGGGCAAACAAAATCTCAACTTCATTGGAGTTCGAGTCAAACTTCTTCATTCCTTAAATATAAGGGATTAAGTAATTCAAAAGCCAATAAATGCAGGAATACCTTTTATTTAATCCTAATTGAGCTGATTTTATGAGTTTTTAGTGGCATAACCTTTGCATAATACAAATGAAACACGCAACCAAGGACGTCGCCATGAACATTACACGCAGCGCATTTTTCATTGCTCTCCCACTTTTGCTCATGGCATGCAATGACACGGAAAGCAACACAAAAGCGCCTACACACGAAGTGCATGTGAAGGTGATTCCTTTTGGTAAGTCCACCGAGTCCATGAATCTTGATTTCTCAGGGACTCTGCAAGAAAATAGAGCCGTGCCCATCAGTTTTTTGGTGTCGGGGCGTGCCGTTAGTTTGTATGTAAAGGACGGCGATACTGTTCACGTGGGTAAGCTACTCGCTGCAGTCGATAGTGCAAGTCTTGTGGATGCCTTGCAAATGAATCAAGCCAAGCTCACTCAAGCACAAGACGCATTCAATCGAATGAAGCCTATGCACGATAGTGGCGCAGTTCCCGAAGTCAAGTTTGTCGAGGTGCAAACAGGGCTCGCACAAGCGCAAGCGATGGTGAACCTATCGCGTAAGAACCTTGATGATGCAAGGCTTGTTGCCCCTGTCAATGGCATTGTGGTCAAAAAGAATCTTGAGATTGGGCAAAGCGTAACTCCAGGAATATCGGTGTTAACCCTTGTAGATCCTCGCTTTTTAGATGCGGTTTTTTCTGTGCCCGAAACAGAAGTGCTGCACATTCATATCGGAATGTCCATGCATATTTCCTTGCCTGGCCCAAGCGAAGAAGCGCTCACAGGTACAATTACCGAGGTGGCCATCCAAGCTGATCCTGTTTCGCGCAACTATCCAATTCGTGTAAAGCTCGACAACCGCACAGGCAACTTGCGCATGGGCATGGCATGTCACGGAATCCTTACTCTCGCAGGCAAAGCCAACGCACAAGAGCAAGCTGTACTTCCACTCCAAGCTGTGCTTGAAAATCCAAATGGGACGCGTTTTGTGTACGTCGTTGAGAATGGAAAAGCCGTTGCACACGAGATTACTATCGGAGGTTTTATTGGCAATGGTTTGCGCGTATTATCGGGCTTAAAAATCGGTGACCTCGTGGTAATAGAAGGGGCGCATGGAATTTCAAACGGCCTTGCGGTCAAGTACTAAGGAGTCGTTATGGAAAAGCAACATTCCAAAGGTCCGATCGCATGGGCCATGAAAAATCGACAAGTCGTGCTGGCTCTGACTCTATTTCTTGTTGGGTTTGGACTTTTTTCATTGACTCACATGCCCCGCCAAGAGTTCCCTGAATTCAAGGTGCGCCAAGGTCTCGTGGTCGGTGTATATCCTGGTGCAACCTCTGAAGAAGTCGAACAGCGTCTCACTAAAAAAGTGGAAAACTACCTCTTTAGTTTCAAAGAAGTGGATCGCACAAAAACATGGTCGATCTCAAGTGAAGGTCGCATGTACATTTACGTTGAAATAGCGTCAGATGTAAAAGAACCTGAATTGTTTTGGCCCAAGGTGCGCATGGGTTTAAACGAACTCAAGAGCGCAGAACTTCCACCACAGGTTTTGGCTGTACAAGCAGTTACCGAATTTGGCGATGTATCAGCAATCATCTTGTCGCTTAGCGCAAAAGGCAAGAGCTATAAAGAGCTTGGGAAAGAACTCGATCGACTGGAAAATTCATTACGCAAAGTCAGTGGTGTATCTAAGGTTCGTAGCTATGGCGAGCAACCCGAACGCATTCAAGTTCGCCTGCAAAAAGATCGCTTAGCCGCATTCCACTTACAGCCAGCATCTATCATTGCTGCACTCAAACTCGATGCCGGCAATACAAGCGCAGGCTCACTGCATCAAGATAACCTTGAACTTTCGGTGCACTTGCCTTCGAATTTCAAGAGCGAAGAAGAACTTGCCAATGCTGTTGTCTTTGCTGATGCCATGAGTGGACATGTGATTCGTTTGCGCGACGTGGGTGAAATTGTGCGTGATCAAGGTCGCCTAGAATCTTTTGTAGAAACCGATGGCGAGCGCAGTTTGCTGGTGAGTCTTGAGATGAAGCAAGGACAAAATATTGTAGCGTTTGGAAAAGAGATCGATCGAGTCGTTGCGGAATATAATGCAGCAGGCGATGGTAGCACTCAAGTCACGCGGATTGTAAATCAACCCGAGGTGGTGTCCACTTCTGTCGATCACTTTATGCGCGACTTTGTGATCTCCATTATTGCGGTGATTCTAGTGACTTTGCTTCTCTTGCCGATTCGCGTAGCAAGCGTGGCCGCAGCGACAATTCCCATTTGCGTATTGATTACCGTAGGCATTATGCAATTGCTCGGTATGGATTTGAATACCGTGACTCTTGCTGCATTGATTCTTGTGCTTGGCATGGTGGTCGATAATGCAATCATTGTCATCGATGACCATGTGGAGCGACTTGACCAGGGTGAATCCTTATGGCATGCGGCTTTGCGCAGTTCAGCAACGTTGTTTGCACCTGTTTTTTCGGCAACGCTTGCGATCATGATGGTGTTTTTTCCACTGATGATTTTCATGGTGGGCACCTCTAAGGATTTTATTGGCTGGCTTCCCATTACGGTGTCTATTGCGCTCGCAGTTTCCATGGTAGTCTCCACATTTCTTGTGCCTTTGCTCAATCTGATCTTTATTCATCATGGTCTCAAAGCTCAAGAAGATCAGAAGAAGCGTATGTCTGTTTTGGATTTTATGCAAGAGATCTACGGACATGTGGTGAATTGGGCATTCAAACACCCTGTACTTACTGTTGTGATGGGGGTTATGTCTGTTCTACTCGCTTTAGGAATGGCAAGCAAAGTTCCCCAGCAATTATTTCCAAAGCTTGTCCGCAATCAGTTTGCAGTAGAGATTACTTTGCCTGCGGGTCGCGGACTTGAAGAGACAAGCAAAATTGCAAAAAGCATTACTGATGATTTACGCAAAGATGCACGTGTTGAGAATGTCACGACCTTTGTTGGAACAAGCAGCCCAAGGTTTCACGCGGCGTATGCACCAGCAATGCCTGCACAGAATTTTGCTCAATTACTTGTCACCACTCATACCGACAAAGAAAGTGATGCCTTGATTGCGGAATGTCAAAAGAAGGTGCAAGTCTTTCCCGATGCGCGTATTCGCTGGAAAGAAATTATGATGAACCCAACCAAGAGCGCCATTGAAGTGCGCGTGATTGGCGACAGCTTGGCGCAGTTGCATCAAGTCGCAGACCAGATCACCAATATCTATCACAGCACACCGCAAATTCCTTGGATGGAAAATGATTTTCAAGAGAAGGTTCCTTTGGTGCAAGTCGATATGAATCATGAGGCTGCGGCTTATGCAGGCATTACACGCGACTTGCTTGGATCTTCCATTGCTCTCGCTACAGGGAGTTTGCCTGCCACAACAATTTGGGAAGGTGACGTACCGGTGTCCGTTGAATTTGCAGGTGAAGGGCAAGGCCATCTAGATGCTGGTGCTGTGGGCAACGTGCTGATTCCTGCTCCATCGAGTCAAACCATGGTTCCTTTGCGCCAAGTTGCTCAAGTCACGCCTGCATGGGGTGAAGGACAAATTGCTCATCGCAACGGTATTCGCACCATGACTGTACGCGCCGATGTAAAAATTGGAATGCTTGCCAAACCCATTTGGCTAAAGGTTCGCGAACAAATTCAAAAGATTCAGTTGCCATCCGGGGTGCATCTTGAGTTCGCTGGCGAAGAAGAAGCTGAAGGTGAAAATTATATCCCGCTCTTTAAGGCCTTGCTGCTTGGTGTGTTTTCCGTATTCATGATTTTGCTTTTTCAATTCCGCAAAATTTCGTACACGCTTTTGATTATGGGTACCATGCCACTCAGTCTTTTTGGCGCTGTACTTGGATTGCTCGTGACTGGTTACCCTTTTGGATTCACTGCATTCATTGGCATTATCAGCTTGTTTGGAATGGTGGTGCGCAATGGAATTATTCTGGTGCGTTACGGCGAAGAACTACGAGTTTCAGGCATGAGTGCCAAAGGAGCAGCCATTGCAGCTGGCAAGCGTCGCATGCGCCCCATCTTCTTAACCAGTATGGCCGCGGCAATTGGCGTGGTTCCTATGATCGCCAGTGGCTCGACATTGTGGGGACCATTGGGCGCAGTCACTTGCTTTGGATTAATCTTCTCCATGATTCTCACGTTACTTGTGTTGCCCGTCATGTATTGGAAGTTGGCCGACAAGAATATTGAAATCGAGGTTCACAATGCTTAAGAATATTCTTCAGACAGCAATTATTTCGACCTTCATTATTGTCGTAGAGTCTTTTGCCAACACAACGCTAAGCCTGCAAGAATGTGTGCAAGCGGCACAAGACAAAGGCTCTGCGGTGCAGCAAGCCGAGCAAGAACTCAAAGTATCCAAAGCGCAAAAATCTGCAGCTTATACGCATTGGTTCCCTAGTGTAAGTGCCCAAGCCACGGCCTTGCAGAGCTACGACTATCTGGTGAAGATGAATAATGCGAGCGGTAATCTCCCCGTGTATAACGGTGATCCAGCAACGCTTGCTGCTGCAACGCAGTACGCATACATGCCTGCATCAAATGTGGGCTTACTCGATCGCATGGGCGTTGCGATGGTGTCGGTGTCGCAGCCAATTTACATGGGTGGGAGAATTTCAAATGGAAACGAGCTCGCTGAGATAGGTGTGGAGGTAAGCCGCTTGCGCCTTGATATGGCTAGAGCTGAAGCCACTGAGCAAACGGTTGATCGCTATATCGAACTGGTTGCTTTACATGCCAAAATGAATACGCTCAAGGCACAAAATCAATTTTTAGATACACTCACTCATGATGTGTCCCTTGCGTTTCGGCGCGGCTTCGCTACAAGCCGAGACACGTTGGATTTATTTTTGCGCAAGCAAGAATCTACGATTCATTTGAGCGGACTTGAAGACGGCATTGCACTCGCCGAAGCTGACTTGTGCAGAAGTCTTGATGGCTATTGCAGCGGAGCACTTACCTTAAGTGATTCTCTGAGTATTCACGACAATCCACAAGCCTTACGCGTAGACCATAACGCAGTACTTAGCAAACGGAATGAAGCTCAATTGATGGGCAAGTCCGTTGAAGCACAAAGCAAGCAAAGTTCACTTCATCAAGGCGAGCTATTGCCCCAGATCATTGTGGGTGCTGCAGTCATGGAAACCGGTGATTTCAAGGCTTCGCCCACAAGCAACGCACTGGTCTATGCCAACATGAGCATTCCCATTTCGGGTATTTGGGAAAACGTACACCGCACCCAAGAAGACAAAGCTAAAGAGGAACAAGCGCAACTTAAAGCCAATGAAACCTTGCGCTTGCTGCACTTGGAAATGGATAAATCTTGGAATGACCTTACAAACGCATGGCGTGAACTTGAACTTGCCAAGCTTAGCCTTGAAAAGGAAGACCGTGCCATTGCAGATACTCGCTTGAGTTTTGCGAATGGAATGGAGAAGGCCGCTGATCTTGTGCAAGCGCAGCTACGCTTACAATCGTCGAAAGAAGCGGAGATCAATGCACGCAAAAATTATTTACGCACCCGTGCTCACTACCTGCGTACAACTGGCCGCGCTTACAGTTTGTAGCCGAGGTGCGAGATGCGATGTGTAAGTAAGCCAAGTCACATTGCGCTTAAAATATTCTTTCAACCGATCAAATTGCTTTGCTGCTTTTTTCGCGTCTTATGTTTATCCACAAAGACCTTCACAGGAGTTATCCACGTGAATTACACACAACCGTTCACACGCATTGCCATTATTGGTGCTGGCAAGTTAGGTTCATTGCTTGGATCAAAATGGGCTGCATGTGGGAACCTCGTTCGCTATGGCGTTCGCAATGTTAACTCCCCGCGTGCGCAGCGAATTCTTGATGCACGGATCGAGAATGCTGAAGTGGATTCCATTCAAAGTGCTCTAGATTTTGGCGAGTTTATTGTCCTTGCGGTACCTGCAGATGCAATGTTTTCGATCCTTGCAGAGTATTCCAACACCTTGCGCGGAAAGGTGATTCTTGATCCCTCACAAGGTTCACGTACACTGTTTAACGGTGCTCGCTTATCTTTCTATGGGATCAATCTCTTTGGACTTGAAAACTTAGAGCAACCGTGTTTTGGAGACACTCCCTGCGACCTTTTCTATTGCACATCGGGCGATGAGTCTGTGAATGCGCGAACAGATCAGCTCATTGGGCAACTGGGTTTTCGGCCTATAAATATCGGAGGACTCGATTTAACAAAAACCTTGCAATCTCTGGAGCTGCTTGCCCATAGTGTGTCTCAACAAAGGCGAACGGGGCACCGCGTTGCGATCAAAATTTTAACGTGAAGACGTTATAGAGGCAAATAGATCTCAATCTATTTTGCTTACATGCCCAGTGAATCAATGGTATGGCGCATCTTGGCCATTTCTGAATTCAATGAATCAAGCCGGTGTTGGCTTTTCTGAATTTCAGTGCGCAGAGAATCTTCCACCACTTTCTGCTTAGCCTTTTCGGCCTCTTTGGCAGGATTGGAGCAACTTACGAGTAACAGGAAAGTCAGGCGCAAAATTCTGTTTTTCATGGGTCGATTGTAGTTAAATCAACCTGCGAGGTCAATTTTTGACCGGGAAATGCCCCTCATCAAAAAATAATAGTGCGACATCAAGCATGACAAAATGTGTCATAGTGGTGAATCTATCTTGACAAGCACGGTCGATAACCCATTGATTTTCGTAAAGATATGTCACAGTCAATCACAATGATCGAGCACTTGTGTGTGATGGCGCCCACGCCTTCATTCCAAGCTGGTACAAGGCTCTGCGGTCTTTTCTTTCATTTGTGTGTAATTTAGTGATAAGATCTTGGTCGGCGAAAATAGAAGTTGTAACGGAGTCCAAAATGAAAACATCATTCGCGTTCTACCTATTGCAAAGCGGCTTCCAAGTTTTCCGCCGCCGCCTTGAAGAAGAACTCATCGTTGCCCGAGGTTTAACCTTGGGCGAATGTGCCGATGATGAATCTTTATTTCGCTTTTATCAACGTGGCGAACCCACATCGTATGTGATTGAACGCCTTTGTGGATCTAGCGAAGACTAAGAGAATTTCGCGATAATATTGAATCCATACATTTCAAGACAAAGCGCAAGCGTGGGTGGAGTCAAGCCGATATTCCTAGGGCTAAAGGATCTCCGATTGAGCCGCTTGTAGGCGTCGCGTTGTCTTTGATTACTTCGTTGGGCACTTATCCGCAAGTAAGAACTTGCCCTTTTGCACCGTCAAAATATGTTGCGCAGAATTTGCGCCTTGCGCATCGAACTGGTACGTTCCATAGACTCCGGGGAACGTTTTCTGCTGATGAATAAGTGCTGCCGTGTTTTGCCCATCGGACTTTTGCCAGCCTTCCAAGAAAATGCGCATAGCATCATAGCTAAGGCCGCTCACGCGATCTTTGTCGGGTTGTTGG
>Ga0302272_1000076_pt1 | contig 52757 bp, 36 predicted proteins | sample III_Bog_N1_2_FD_198772 | JGI IMG/M metagenome (GOLD analysis project Ga0302272, IMG submission 198772) | Peat permafrost microbial communities from Stordalen Mire near Abisko, Sweden - III_Bog_N1_2 | ecosystem: Environmental > Terrestrial > Soil > Wetlands > Peat | place: Sweden: Abisko...
TATTCGACTGTATAGGAATCAAACAGGGTAATATGGGGCCTATCGTATTGCGTAAGGAGAAATACATCAATTGTACACCGCAGGAATTTGAGAAAAACCGTAGGTCGAGTTTCGAAGATCCTGATTCGTATATGACGAAAATGGGATTTCCCAATATACAGGGATACGATGCCAAGGGAAGGCCAATCGTTCATAAACCTCAGGTTCCATGCCTGTTGGAATATGTGTTGAAAAACTATAAGAAATAATAGACAGATGAAAATAGCATATCTGTTTTTATTCGCTGTGTTAAGTACCGTCGTGGATCTTCCCGTGTTGTCCCAGACATATCGTGGCAAGGTAGTCGATACCCTTAAGAAGTCTGTGGAATACGTCTCGATGGTGCTGTTAGACCAAGCAGGTTCTCCCGTGAATTTCTCCCACACGGAAGCCGATGGACTTTTACCGCGCTCAACCTATCATTATTTGTAAATGCAAATGTTCTAGAAACCCCTTCTGGGAAAAAGCATATAGACACTTATAAAAATATATGAATATATGGATTGTGGAGATTAAAGATAGAAAGAATAAAAGAGGACTACTTACCAATAGTCCTCTTTTACTATAATTAAAAAAAATAGAATATGAGTTCTAAAAATTTATTTATAATCGTGTGCTGTTTCGCAATGCATGTTTCCGCCCAGTCGGAAATGGACACAACCGCCCTCCGTGTTTCTTATGATTCAAAAATGAGAACTATGGAAGACGTAAAAAACTTGAGTAATGATGAGAAAGTGCTTGACATCGGAAAACATTCGTCTCATTTCTATAGCCGTTGGTCGGAGCGTAACAAGGCTATAAGCGACAGTATTTTCGGTAGAGGCGGAACTGTTCAAGATTATAGTTCTGAATTGGAAAAGACAGGTTTTCCAAATTCTATGACCCCTTTTCATGTATTTAAGAACTATCCGAAAAAAGGATTGCTGACCTATACAGACAAGGTGTTTAAAAGCTTTATTTATGAAGAGCCGATGGAAATGCCCGACTGGAAATTGTCAGAAGGTGATACTGTTGTATTGGGTTACCATTGCAAGAAGGCGCAAACGACATTTCGCGGCCGAACATGGAACGTATGGTACACCATGGATATACCATATAGTGACGGTCCGTGGAAACTATACGGCCTGCCTGGGCTGATCCTGCATGCCGCAGATGCCAAGGGTGACTTTATATTCGACTGTATAGGAATCAAACAGGATAATATGGGGCCTATCGTATTGCGTAAGGAGAAATACATCAATTGTACACCGCAAGAATTTGAGAAAACCCGTAGGTCGAGTTCAGAAGATCCTGACTTGTATATGAAGAAAATGGGATTTCCCAATCAGGGATACGATACCAAGGGAAGACCAATCGTTCATAAACCTAAGGTTCCATGCCTGTTGGAATATGTGTTGAAAGATTATAAGAAATAATAGACAGATGAAAATAATATATCTGTTTTTATTCGCTGTGTTAAGTACTGTCGTGGATCTTCCCGTGTTGTCCCAGACATATCGTGGCAAGGTAGTCGATACCCATAAGAAGTCTGTGGAATACGTCTCGGTGGTGCTGCTGGACCAAGCAGGGTCTCCCGTGAATTTCTCCCACACGGAAGCCGATGGAACATTCTCCATTGCAGTGCCGGAAGGAAAGCGTCCAGTTAATCTTTCGTTTACGATGATTGGATATGAAAAGGTTGTAATGCCACTTGATGATTTTAAAAACGGACAAACGGTAACGATGAGCGAGAAAAAGCTTCAGATCAAGGAAGTCCGGGTGACATCCCACCGCATCCGGCAGTCTCAAGATACGCTGACATATTCTGTAGCCGGATTCCGCCAGAAACAGGACCGCACGATTGCGGATGTGATAGCCAAGATGCCCGGTTTGGAAGTGAAATCCGACGGTTCGATTGAATATCAGGGGACACGCATAAACAATTTTTTAATAGAAGGAATGGATCTTCTTGGTTCAAAATACTCCCAGGCAAGCGAAAATCTGTCGGCAAATAAGGTTAAGGATGTACAGGTTCTTCGGAACCACCAACCTATAAAGGCTCTTCGTAATGTCAAGTTCAGCGACCAAGCAGCACTGAACATTGTTCTAAAGGACAGCGCAAAGGATGTGTGGTGTGGAGTTGCAGATGTCTCTTCAGGCCTCACCCTTCAGGGATCAACGGACTGGCTTCGCGACTGTCGTCTTGTAGAGATGATCTTCTCCCACAAAATGCAAAGCATATCCTTATATAAATGTAATAATACCGGTAAAGATATACAGCATGAAGTGATGGATTTGATAAATTCCGACCGTTCGATAGAGGGTAATGACGGCATCCTGAGTCTTATGACGCTGTCTAATCCGTCGATAGACCAGAATCGCTACAGCTTTAACGACACACACCTATTCGCTACAAACTGGCTTTTCAAGACGGCGGGAGACAATGATCTGAAGATCCAGCTGAACGCGTTGTTGGACAAGAGCCGGCAGAGCCAGTATAAAGAAACGCTTTATTCCGATGTTAACAACAGTGGCGTTTTGACCGAAGAATCATCGGTACAGAATACCCGCAGTGAATGGAAGGGTGAGATGTTGTATAAAATAAATAAGAGTCATTTTTATCTCAATAACAATCTTAGTGGCTATGCCGATTTTAATAAAAGTGAAGGAATGACTGTTTTGAACGGTTCGGATGTAAAACAGTTAATACGGCCTCGCAAAAGATATTTATCAGACGATTTTGAAATAATCCATAACCTCTCGGGTGATAAGAGTATCTCGTTCTCATCTCTGGTGAATTACGGTTATTATCCCGGTTATCTGCTTTTGTCGGACGGCTCTCAAGAGAACTTAAACCTTCATTCTCTGGTATGGGACACCTATACATATTTCAATCATAAGCTGGCAGGCTTCTACATCACGTATAAGGGAGGCTTTAAGGTGAAGTCTCAAAATATGGATACTTATAATAAAGAGATTTCTTCCAACGATAAATACCGAGAGTATCGTTGGTACCTGACCCCTTCAATAAATTATAACCATAATGGACTGAATGTAGAGGCTATGATTCCATTGGACTGGCTGACACGTTCGTATAATGGTAAAAATAAGTCGATAGCATTATCGGAACCGTCGATTAGCGTAGTATACGAAATGACCTCTAAAATAAAATATAGTTTATCTTATTCCTACAAATGGACTCCTGCGGATATAAGCAGTATAAGCAGTTCCCCAATATATAAGGATTATATAACAGTATGTACAAGTACGGGGGATTTTGAAAAGACAATGAGTCATCAGGTGATGAGCTCATTGGAATACTGTGATCCTTTGCTCGGCTTTTTTACCAATTGCTCATTTAATTATCATAAACAGCTGAACGCTTTGTTATATAAGAGTGTGCTTACAGATGGTGTTTATCGTCGCACCGCAACAGGGATGCATGCCGATAATGACAGTTATACCGTTTCTGGTAAAGTGAGCGAGACCTTTAATTGGGCGAAAACGTATGTTTCTTTGTCAGGCATGTGTATGTGGAATAATTACGAGATGCTTCTGTCAGATGTGATTACGCCTTATCAAATGCTCAATTCAGAAATAGAGTTTGACATATCCTTCCGTCCAGTACAACTGTTCTCGTTCGAAGAGACAAGTACCTATGAATATAATGAACAGAAGAACCGGTCTGACGGGACAATGGCCGCTTCTCCATTGCATACATTCTACCACAAGTTAAAGACCTTCTTTTTGCCCGGTAACTGGCAGGTGGAGTGGGATAATGAATGTTACCATAGTAATGATAAATCCGTCTCATTCAATTTTTTCTCGGATCTGTCGGTATCATACCGAACGTCCACCTATGAGATAGGTCTGTCAAGTAACAATATCTTTGGAAATAAGAATTATGAACATCGTTATATCACAGATAACCAACAGATATATACGTTAAACCGGTTGCGCCCTCGTGAGATACTGGCAAAATTCAGTTTCGATTTATGATGGGTTAGGTGAATCTTTGACGAACCTAATCCATCATTACGGCACAACGCCTGACCTGATTTTTAGATACTCCATCTCCCGATAATCATACTATTTTTTATGTTTCTTTAGAATGCACGAGAGAATAATTAGTTGTTAAAGTCTTTAGCTGTAAACTATAAATATAATAAGGTATAAAACATACAAGAGAAAAATAAGCACTTTTTATTAGATGCTTTTATGCGAATTCGGCATAAAATTTCGTTTATTTACAGTATAAATTTGTTTGTTAACTGAAAATTTACTACTTTTGTAATTCGAACTTAACAACAAATTAAACAACAAATGAAAAAACTGTGTTTAACTATACTCACGTTAGTACTATATTTTTCGGTGAGTAACCATGCGCAAGGAAAGACAACATGGACCCGTGTTACATCTATCGATCAGGTAGAAAGTGGAAAAATCTATATGCTTGCTGCCTATTCAAAAAACGCCAGTAGTAGTTATATAAAATCCATCAATTATTTCAATCCCTACATTGAATCTGGGTATCTCTACAATGAAACTTCCAATATCTCAACTAAGACAATACCACCAACGATAATTACAGATTCTACCAAACAATATCTCAGCGTCATTCTCAAACAGGAGACGGATGGATGGACGGTATATAATACCACAACTCATAAATATAACGGTTATTCAACGTCAAACAGCATTGATGAATCAAACATCTGCAACTCGAACTACTATTGGACGCTAAATATCAGTGAAAATAAACTTGTAGAAATAGAGAATAAAAATACTCCCGGCGTAATCCTAGGATACAAGATAACCAATGACACGAAACAGTTGCATGTTTTCAGTAAAACAGCTAATGGAACTACAGCCCCTATACTCTATAAATTAACGTCTTACGATCTAGACGAATCTGAAGACTACAAAGAATCGGACAATATCTATCAGATTCCAGTGACACTTAAACGTACTTTTACCGATGGCACTTACAATTCTCTCGTATTGCCATGTGAGGTTAATGACTATAAAGCTATCTTTGGCAATGGGACAACAGCTTATGAATTGTCCGCATACAGCAACGACAATATTAACTTTACGACTGTCAATGGGAACAGTCTATCTGCCAACAAGCCATATATAATTACCGGAACATTCAATGCTGCACCGTATGAAATAGGAAGCGTTGAACTGAACAAGTCATCTAAGCCGTCGTCGGTAAGCAGTGATAACAAATGCTCTTATATAGGCAGCTTTGCGAAAACAGATCTATCGGGAAAAGATTATTACATCCTATATAACAACAAGTTTTACTCCTGCACTACTCAGACATCACCATTCAATATTCTCCCATACCGTTGTTACTTCAACCTCTCAGAAAGTATGAATGCAAAATTCACGATCAATAGTGCAGAGGCCACTGGGATTGAGAACATTCTGAAAGAATCAAAAATCAATAACGACAAATACGACATGAACGGTATGAAAATAAAGGACATGACACCATATCGTGGAATATTCATACGCAACGGACATAAATATATCAAATGAAATTCATTACATTATCGTACAATTATCAATTAAACATAAATAAAAAATGAGTAAACTTCCATATATAAAGCCTAAATCATTATCCTTTGAAATAGATATCAACCAGCCTTTATTATCAGGTTCTAACGATATTTTCATCTATCGGGGAACTATGAATCCTACAGACATAACTCCACAGGCAAAAATTTTTAATGGCAAATATTGGGATGAAGACGGATACGAAGAAGAGGGTTATTAATATACACTTTAACAGTTTTCATCGAATATTTCGTTCAAAATGATGACTCTTTGAAAAAAATATGCTACTTTTGCAATCAATAACAATATTAATCTTACGAATCTAAAAGATCAAACAACATTTTTCAACAAGACATGAAGACTAAAAATGTTATTGCAGTGGTTGCAATGATGCTTTCGTTAGCAACGAAAGCACAGGAAGAACCAGACGTTTCGAGAAATGAGAAATCGCTATTCGAGCAAGTCACAAACATACAAAAGAAGCAAGATGCTTTCCATTTGTATTTAAACATGAACGGAAGTGCCGACGCCAACTTTAATGACGGTTTCAAGGACGGAGAATTCAAAATGCACGAACTACGCATCGAAGCAAAAGGAAATGTGACGGACTGGCTATCATATCGATACCGCCAACGTATCAATCGGAGCTATGACGGAATATCAAGTATTGACAATCTACCCTCATCTATCGACTGGGCCGGTCTGGGCATTCAGGTTTCCAAGAAATTTTCAATTTTCGCAGGTAAACAGGGTGCCGCCTATGGTGGATTCGAGACGTATATAAACCCTATCGAGGGCTATGAACCAACTGACATGGCCAGAAATCTGACCTGTTTCCTCAGCGGTGCCAACTTCATTTATGACCTTACACCCACTCAGCAGGTGCAGTTACAGTTTACCGATTCCCGTGTTACTACATCTATAACTACCCAGTATGGAGAAGGATATGTTGCAAGCAAACTACCAATCATGTATACTCTCAATTGGAATGCACGATGGGCAAACGTATTCTACACACGATACTCGGCATCCATAGCAAGTCAGGCCCGTAAGAACACAATGAAATACTTTGCTTTCGGTAACCGCCTGCTAACAAAGAAATTTGATGGTTATATAGACATTAAATACTCTATTGAAGACGCAGACAATAAGGGGATCATGACATCTATCCTGCCAACAGATGCAATCGGAAAAGTGAAAAACACAGAATACTTTTCTGCCATGGCACTGCTCAAATTCCGTGTACTCCCCGACTGGAACCTTGTAATACAGGGAATGTTTGATACAGCATCACTGCGTAAGGACTTCGATAGTGCAGAGAAAGGGAAATACCGCACATCTCTTGCATACATGGGCGGTATAGAATATTATCCGATCAAAAACGGGAACCTGCATTTCTTCCTGATGTATACAGGAAGAAAGTATAATTACACGGACAGAGCCAAGCAGTATGGAAATACCGACTACAATACGGACCGTATATCCATGGGATACATCTACCAGCTACCTATGTTCTAAAAAAGAACCACATAATCTTTCAGATTCACAGTTATAACAAAAACAGCATACGGAATTTATAATCAAAATAAACGAATTAAACTAAATATAATACCAAAATGAGCAAAACAAAACGTTTCATCCTCCAAGAGGATCAAATTCCAACACAGTGGTATAATATTCAGGCCGACATGGTAAACAAACCTATGCCGCCACTGAATCCTGCAACCAAAAAACCATTAAAAGAAGAAGATCTCTACCCTATCTTTGCAGAAGAACTATGTCGTCAGGAGCTTAACCAAACCGACCCATGGATAGATATTCCGGAAGAGGTAAGAGATTATTATAAATATTATCGTTCTACACCACTTGTACGTGCCTACGCACTGGAACAGGCACTCGATACACCAGCCCACATCTACTTCAAAAATGAAAGTGTAAACCCGCTGGGCAGTCATAAGATTAACTCGGCACTGGCTCAATGCTACTACTGCAAGAAAGAAGGAGTGACAAACGTTACTACCGAGACAGGTGCAGGACAATGGGGCGCAGCTCTATCTTATGCTGCAAAGACTTTCGGTCTTGAAGCTGCAGTATATCAGGTAAAAATCAGCTATGAGCAGAAACCTTACCGTCGCATGATTATGCAGACATTTGGTGCTCAGGTTACAGCTTCACCTTCAATGTCGACTCGTGCCGGCAAAGATATCCTTACAAAAGATCCTAACTACATGGGGTCTCTGGGCACAGCCATCTCTGAGGCGATTGAACTGGCCACCACCACTCCTCACTGCAAATATACTCTCGGCTCTGTATTGAGCCATGTAACTCTGCATCAGACCGTCATCGGTCAAGAGGCAGAGAAACAGATGGAGATGGCTGGTGAATATCCTGATACAGTAATCGCCTGCTTCGGTGGCGGTAGCAACTTCGGCGGCATCGCCTTTCCTTTCATGCGCCATAATATCCTTGACGGCAAGAAAACAGAATTCATTGCAGCCGAACCGGCAAGCTGCCCAAAACTGACACGCGGTATATTCCAATATGACTTTGGTGATGAAGCCGGTTATACTCCACTACTCCCAATGTTTACTTTAGGACACAATTTCCATCCGGCAAACATCCATGCCGGAGGTCTGCGTTACCACGGTGCAGGAACTATCGTTTCACAACTTCTCAAGGATAAGATGATGCACGGCGTGGACATTTCACAGCTGGAATCCTTCGATGCAGGTGTACTCTTTGCACGTACAGAGGGTATTATACCGGCACCGGAGAGCTGCCACGCTATCGCCTCAACAATCCGCGAAGCAAATCATTGCAAGGAGACTGGCGAAAGCAAGGTTATCCTGTTCAACCTCTCAGGACACGGACTGATTGACATGACGGCATACGACAGTTATATATCAGGCGACCTGCGCAACTATACTCTTACAGACGCTGACATACATAAAAATATCGATGCCATAGAAAAGATAATCTGATCAATATCAGAGATATTGATCAATTTAGAGGATGTATCAGAAATGGAAAAGAAAACATTTTTTGATACATCTTCTTTCTAGCCTACGCTAAACTTTACATTTTGTTCTTATTCTCAATTAATAGAACACAGTGTTTTGCAGGTGCCTGATAAACTCAGATAATATTATTACCATGTGAAGAACAATAATTCGTGATACCATTCAGCACTGCAACAGCCTCCTCTACGGTCTTCACTTCATTTATCACCATACTACGCTTACCCTTAAGTTCACGCAAATTGGTGCGACGTGTATTAGCTGCAATATAATTGAGGCACTTGTCAAAGGCGACACTCTGATAATAGACACTTTCGGCATTGCTTACGAAATAGAGTATCATCTTACCAGCTTTGAGCATCACTTTCTCGATACCGAGGGACTTTCCCAAACGCCGCAAAGACACCACCTTCATAAGTTCCTCGCCCACTTCCGGCACTTGTCCGAAGCGGTCTACAAGGCGGTTGCGGAAAGCCTGAAGCTCACCATCGTCACTGATACTGTCGAGCTCGCGGTAAAGTAGCATGCGTTCACTACTGCTTGGTACATATTCGTCGGGGAAGCACATCTCTATATCGCTCTCCAAGGCACAGTCATCGACGAACATATCTCCACTGATATCATTACCCTTCTTGATTTCATCGGTGTACATATAGCTGAACTCATCGTTTTTCAATTCAGTAACAGCCTCTTTTAGAATCTTCTGATAGGTCTCATACCCCAAATCCGCGATAAATCCACTCTGCTCAGCACCCAGTAGGTTACCGGCGCCACGGATATCAAGATCCTGCATGGCCAAATGAATTCCGCTACCGAGATCTGAGAAGTTCTCTATGGCCTGCAATCGGCGTTCGGCCTCAGGAGTAAGCGAAGCAAGAGGAGGAGCGAGTAAATAGCAAAACGCCTTTTTGTTGCCGCGTCCCACACGACCTCGCATTTGATGCAGGTCGCTCAGTCCAAAGTTATGTGCCCCGTTGATGATAATCGTATTTGCATTAGGTATGTCAATACCGTTCTCCACGATAGTGGTAGATAACAGAACATCATAATCATAATGAACGAAACCATAAATGACATCCTCCAGTTTATCTGGATCCATTTGACCGTGTCCAATTGCCACACGAGCATCAGGCACCTTACGATGTATGAGATTCTCAAGTTCGGGCAGGTTGGATATTCGATTGTTGACAAAGAACACCTGTCCGTTACGGCTCATCTCAAAGTTGATTGCATCGGCGATAATCTCAGTACTAAAAGTATGTACCTCGGTCTGGATAGGATATCTATTAGGAGGCGGAGTCTGAATAACACTCAGATCGCGTGCACCCAAGAGCGAGAACTGCAGCGTGCGCGGTATAGGAGTGGCCGTCAGCGTCAGAGTGTCTACATTTGTCCTCATCTGTCGTAGTTTTTCCTTCGTTGAGACGCCGAATTTCTGCTCCTCATCCACGATAAGCAATCCCAAGTCTTTAAACTTTATATTCTTGCCAATCAGTTTCTGAGTACCAATAATAATATCTATTTTACCGTCAGCAAGATCCATCATTACAGCTTTCGCTTTAGCCGGCTGTCGAGCACGTGTGAGATAATCAACACGGACGGGGAAGTCCTTAAGTCGTTCTCCGAAAGTCCTATAATGCTGATATGCCAATACCGTGGTAGGCACTAGCACAGCCACCTGTTTACTATCACAGCAAGCCTTAAAAGCGGCACGTATCGCCACCTCCGTTTTACCGAACCCCACGTCGCCACACACCAGTCTGTCCATAGGCTTCTGACTCTCCATATCAGCCTTCACGTCATTAGTAGCCTTAAGCTGATCGGGAGTATCCTCGTATAGGAAGCTAGCCTCCAGTTCTTGCTGCATATACGAATCGGCACTGTATGCAAACCCCTTCTCATCACGTCGTTTGGAATAAAGTATGATAAGGTCGCGTGCAATATCCTTAATTTTTGTCTTTGTACGTTCCTTAAGATGTTCCCAAGCTCCAGTACCCAGTTTATTAAGTTTAGGGGGCTCGCCGCTTTCTTTACCCTTATATTTAGAAACCTTATACAGCGAGTGAATGGAGACATACACGATATCATCGTTGGCATAAGTTATCTTAAGCATCTCCTGATAGCTGTCACCATTAGGCATGCGTATCAGCCCTGCAAACTTACCCACACCATGGTCTATATGTACCACATAATCGCCAGGTTGAAACTGGCTTAGCTCCTTCAGCGACATTGTCACCTTACCGCTGCGAGCCTTGTCGGAGCGCAGATTATACTTATGGAATCGGTCGAATATCTGATGATCTGTGAAGAAACACACCTTCATATCATTGTCGGCAAATCCCTCATGCAGAGTCTTGTCGACGGCAGTAAATCCGATAGTATAAGTATGGTTGGCAGCAGCCGTATCATCGAATATTTCTCTCAGGCGCTGAGTCTGTCTCACACTGTCGGCTAGCACGTATATCTTATATCCTCGATCGGTATAGTCGCCGAGTGACTTATTTAGCAAATCGAGATTCTTATGAAATAGCGGCTGTGGTGATGTGTTGAAGATTATCTTAGCCTGTGGCACACCAGTGGGTTTGTGACCGAATTCAATACGACAAAAATTCGCCACATCCTGCGTAAATTGCAAACCACTCATCAACTGGTTTTCCTTACACATCTCCTTATAGATACGATTTTGTTCCTCCTCATTGGCATCCTCAAGCTGTTCCGAAAGAGCATGTCGTGAAAATCCCTCCTGATATACATTCTCTATCGAGTCATGCACATACATGAAGTCACGCACCGCGATGACAGTATCTTCGGGAAGAAACTCTGTAAACGACACCTTATCACCCTTCTGCTCGTTCAGTTCTGGGACAATTTCTATACGGTCTTTCTTTTCTATAGACAGCTGCGTCTGAACCTCGAAGGTACGTATTGTGTCGACATCGTCACCAAAAAAATCAATACGATAAGGATATTCGCTCGAGAATGAAAACACATCTACTATACTTCCGCGGACGGCAAACTGTCCCGGCTCATAAACATAGTCCTGTTGCGTAAAACCATAGGTGCGCAAGGTCTCCTCAATAAACGCAATATCAACATTCTCACCCACATGCAACTCTAACGTACGCTCGTCCAAATTTTTCCTTGATACTACCAGTTCGCTGACAGCCTCAGGGTAACTCACCACAAATAGAGACATGTCACTAGCAGCCAGACGGCTCAGCACCTCGGTGCGAAGGATCTCGTTAGCAGAGTCGCGTTGTGCATATTTTACCGAGCGACGGAACGATGACGGGAAAAACAACACCTTTTCCTCGCCCAACACTTGAGTAAGGTCATGATAAAAGTATCCAGCCTCCTCGGCACCTCCCAATATGAAAAGGAATGTAAACTTATTTTCTTGTTTCGACTCGATTACCGGATAAAGGCTAGAAAAGACCATCGGTACGGATGAAGCCATGAGTCCCTCCAGGAAAATTGTCTTTACCGACTTATTTTCCAATGCTTGAGCCAAAGCACCGACCTGGGGTTCTTTGGCATAAAGACTTTGCAGTACTTGTATATTCATTTCAAAAAGCGCTGCAAAAATACAAAAAAACTGATAAAAACAGGTATGATTACTATAATATTTGTAATATGTTACGTTAGTTTGAAAATAAAATCCTATTTTTGCATAACAATTCTTACTTATATAAATATGAACGAGAGCGACAGTATCGTTATAATTCCCACTTATAACGAAAAGGAAAATATAGAGAAAATCATCAAAGCAGTTTTCTCTTTGGAGAAGTGCTTCCATATTCTTATTATTGACGACGGCTCACCCGACGGTACTGGTAAAATTGTTCAGACACTCATAAACAAAGATTTTCCAGATCGTTTGTTCCTCATCGAACGTTCCGGTAAGCTTGGACTGGGCACCGCCTACATTACAGGATTTAAGTGGGCACTAAAACACAGTTATGAATATATTTTCGAGATGGATGCAGACTTCAGTCATGATCCCCGTGATCTGTCCCATCTCTATGAAGCATGCCATGATGATGGTAATGATGTTGCTATTGGTTCTAGGTATGTTAGCGGAGTCAATGTCGTCAACTGGCCCATCAGCCGTGTTTTAATGAGTTATTTCGCATCTAAATACGTACGTCTCATTACGGGATTTAAAGTCAACGACACTACTGCAGGCTTCAAGTGCTATCGTCGCCGTGTGCTTCAGACCATTAACCTCGATAAAATTCGATTTAAGGGATATGCTTTCCAAATTGAGATGAAATTCACAGCTTATAAGATCGGATTCAAAATTAAGGAGGTTCCTGTCATCTTTATCAATCGCCGTGAGGGTACCTCTAAAATGAACGGAGGTATTTTCGGCGAAGCTTTCTTCGGTGTAATTCGACTTCGCATCGACGGCTGGACAAAGAAATATCCGAAACTACCGGTTTAAATGAAAAAGTTTATCGGCGAAGGACTTCCCATGCCCTCTAGGCTGTGGGCTATAATGGCTGTATCAATGACTATTGGGATGTCGTGTCTCGACATAAATATCATCAATGTAGCATTGCCAGCTTTAGCTGTCCAGTTTGGTGTGTCACCCTCGTCAGCCATCTGGCTCATCAACATCTATCAGCTTTCTATCATCTCCACCATACTCGTTTTCTCCGCCGTTGGCGATATATATGGTCTTAAACGAGTATATCTCACCGGTATTATCATTTTTGTCACATCATCAATAGCCTGTGTGCTATCTCAGTCTTTTCTTATACTCACTGTCTCGAGAGCTTTTCAGGGCATCGGAGCAGCAATGCTTACAGGAGTCAACCAAGGTCAGCTGAGGTACATATATCCTAAGAAAAAGCTTGCAACAGGCATGGGTATAAACGCCATGGTGGTGTCATTTTCCACTCTGGTTGCCCCAAGTCTTGCCAGCACCATCCTCTCAGTAACCACATGGCACTGGCTCTTTATCATCAATATTCCTCTGGGTATAACTGCCTTCATTCTAGGACGCAAACACCTGCCTAAACAGGAGTACAAAATAAATACAAAATTCGATTATTTCGGAGCCATAGCCAACATGCTAACCTTTGGTTTACTTATCTTCTCACTTGAAGGTTATTCCCATGGAGAATCCATCCATCTAATCGCCATACAGCTAGCTCTGTTTGCGGTCATCCTATTTTTTTATATCAGGCACGAACTCCATAAGGAAGTGCCACTGTTACCACTTGATCTATTCCGCATCCCCATCATCTCAGTGTCTGTATGCACCAGCATCTGTTCATTTTCCGCACAGATGCTTATGACTGTATCTATGCCGTTTCTGCTTCTCAATGGTCTCCACTTCAACATGATGACCACAGGAGCACTACTCACCGCCTGGCCTATAGCGACGATGATAACAGCACCTATATCAGGAATGATGGTAAACAGATTCAATCAGAGTATCCTCGGTTTTATCGGACTGATGATTATGTCGGCATCGCTTTTTTCACTCACATTTGTTTCCACTCATCCTTCATTCTCAGATATGTTCATACGCATGTTCCTGTGTGGATCCGGCTTTGCACTCTTCCAAACACCCAACAATAACACGATAGTTACCAATTCCCCACCCCCACGCAGCGGAGCAGCTAGCGGACTGATAGGCACAGCCCGCGTCACAGGTCAGACCATAGGAGCTGCTCTTGTGGCATACTTCTTCTCGATGAACAGTTCGGTAATCACCAATAGCAACACCTGTCTCCGCACCGCCACCGCAATAGCGGCACTCGGTGCTATACTAAGCATCACAAGATCAGAAATGAAGAACAGAGGGAGAATCTAACGTATCTTTATAAGATTATCAGAATCGTCTGGACGGAGTATATTCCACCTTATAAATATAGTCAAAATACGGCGCCCATTGATTATCGGCAATGCCAATCTGCAACCCATAGAAGTGAGTGTTCGCCTTACTATACTTCTCCATCCTATTAATCAGTCCGGCCGACGGTATAGGAATTTTAAAGTCTGTCACCCACAGCACGTCAGCATTTACATAGTCGGCACTGCTTTCCAACAAGCTGAAGGTGGTATTCAGCATTTTCACTGCACTAGTGTCACCGCTAGCTACATTTGCCAACATTGAGAGCAGTTTGGCCCTTTCCTTTTTCACATTGATCGGATTTACCGACACCGAGAAAGCGATAAGAAAGCAGTCACGTTTCTGCCTGTCGGCGACGTCGAGCACCCTAGCCAGCAACGACTGAGCGATTTTCTCAGGTCTACCACTCATGCTGCCCGATGTATCCAGACAGACAATCATAGGTCCCTTTCGTTTAGCCTTTCTTGCATCAAGATTGCGCGATGGTTTCATTATCTCCGATTTATAACGGAATATCTGTAGTTTATTGGTCAGATATCTGTACATAAACAGATCTTCCAGTTCATCATCCGCACAATTGGCCAACTCCAGCGGCATCATCGAATTGAGATCGTTACCCGTCGTCACACCTAATATATCCGACTTCGATGAATGATCCATCTTGTAGACGTCACCCTCCGAGGTAAATATCTTATCTTTGCCATCATCATCGGCTATACGTCCCATTTTGTTTACCACCTTCACGATCTCGGGATACTCGGTCTGCAGAGCAATAAGCTTCCGTATTCGTTCAAATTCGGAGATGTTCCATATCCCGCCCATCAGTCCCCATGCCTGATAAAACTCGCGTTTATCTATATTGTGACTGCTGAGATATTCCGGTATATCGTCCAGATAGCTTTTCAGCGTTTTTGTCTCCATCCCTTTCTTCGGTTCCAGTAGCCGCGAACGTTCCTCATCCATCTTCGCATGATAAGCCTCCTCCCAGTCCTTCACCATTTTCTCCCAAACGCTGTCATCATCATACCCGTGTTTCTCACCGAATTCCCTTTGATAGAAATGGGAGTCGAATCCGTACTGCCCATACTTATCCGCAATCTTCTGTATTAGAGCCTGCCAACCACTTTTCTTTTTCTGTATAGACCATTCCAGAGCATGTTTCATACCCATCCGTTCCGACATGCTACGTTGCAAATTAAATCTCTCCTTCTCTATATTCAGTTTTACAAACTGCACCATGGTGTCATAGAATACCCGTGCACACACCTCGTCAGTAAGCACCCTCAATTTTACCGTCGCTTCGTTCATCACCATCAGCAGATAGTCGTACAATGGTTCGTCATTATATCTATCACATTCGCCCGTAGTTACATATCTGTCAAGTGCCTGCACATAGAATTCCATGTCGTATTTCGTCTCCATATCATCGGCATTATATCAATTTGCTGGCATCCACCCTCACATAAGCAATCTGCTTACGCAGCGTTTTAAGATAATCATCCATATCGGCACGATCGTCATTCGATACAAATATATTTTCGTAGATCTCTTTAGTACGGTTATCCATCATTTCCACGATAGCCTCCAGTTCAGCACCGAAATCATGATTTGTCACGGACTGCGGTTCAAACTCAAATTCCGTCTGTCTCTCACCGCGAGTCATACGTCGCATAGCAAACTTCATACCGTTTATATAGATGTGTCTGTCATCTCGATAGAGATTTACTCTCTCGGCACCCGCCAGTTCAGTATGTTCAATGTCCGCAGCGAAAGTACGTACAATAGTACGTTTAGGGTTCATCGGGTCGTAATAAATCACTCCGGGCGTCGACGGTGGCGGACATTTCGGATCATACACCCTCATATTCATATAGTCGACCATAAACACCACCGAGTTGCCCGTACGATGTTCCTCTATCTGATAATAGAACCCATCCACCACAACCAGATCGTCATCCCTGTGATCATTTTTTCGTCGTGCCTGTTCCAGTGCCTCTCTCACCTTTGTTACTTTCAGGTCAGCCTTCAGAGCTGTGCTCAGTCGTTCTATCTTTCGTCCGTGCTCAACAAACAGAGCTGCCACCACCATTTTCTTAGTGCCCATTATCTCGCTAGGCTCATTCCATAAACAGTGGTACACAGGTAACACATCCATCGCCGTCACCTCGTTTCGTCCGTGAACGAAAGCCGACGTCTTCATCAAGTTGACTATCTTTTTCCATCGACGATCGCTCACGTATATCGGTCTGTGCTGTTCAGCACCATCCACCTCCACACCCTTCAGTCCCTTACGTATCTCTGTGATACATCCCAGCACCTCTTGCGACACTTTTATTTCAGCAATCCGCTGTTGCCAGTCGGTATACTCCTCATTAGTTATCTGCCATCTGTCGGTTTTTACGTCGTCCTTCTCGTCATCAAGTAGCATCTTATAGAATTCCGCCTCATCCTTAATACATTCACTGACGATACGTATGATAAATCGATCCCACAGAGCCTCAAGTCCCTCGCCTTGCGTCGGCAGTTCATTACTGGCTGCCACAAGCAGTTTAAGTGGCATACGGATTTCTTGATCACCATTTCGGAACACCTTCTCGTTTATCACCGTTAACAGCGTATTTTGAATGGCCGGACCCGCCTTCCATATCTCATCCAGAAATACCACATCCGCCTCAGGCAGGTAACCGGCGGTCACGCGTTCATAACGGTCACACGCCTTCAGTCGGCTAATGCTCACAGGTCCGAATATTTCGTCAGGAGTAGAGAATCGCGACATCAGGTATTCGAAAGCCTTAGCATTTACAAAAGCTCTCTTCAAGCGTCGTGCCACCATCGATTTCGCTACACCAGGAGGACCCAGCAGCAGAATACTTTCACCGGCCAAAGCCGCCAGCAGCGCCAGCCCAATCTCGGCATTCTTTTCATACACACCGCTGTTCATATCCTTGAGCAGTAGCACTATCCTCTCCTTTATATCCATAATATTTCAAAATTTGACTGCGAAGGTAAGAAAAAACGACCACACGGCAATAATAATGACAATTAAATGATGTAAATATAATACATCACTCAACCATCATAAGGAAAATCTCATTATATTATAGAATATAATACAACAAGCAGAACTCATTCTCTCTGATATCTCTGTGAATTCCGTCATTACGGCGGAAGTAGGCATATCGTTGCAATAATTATATCGTAAAAATGATAAAAGTCAACGAGAAAACCAAATATATTTCGTACCTTCGCACAATATAACAACAATTTAACTTTTCTTTATGGATGAATATATCGTTTCGGCACGAAAATACCGTCCGATGACTTTTGACTCTGTAGTGGGACAACATGCACTGACCACTACACTGAAGAATGCTGTGAAGAGTGGAAGGCTGGCTCATGCCTACCTCTTCTGCGGACCAAGAGGCGTGGGAAAGACCACATGCGCACGCATCTTCGCCAAGGCAATCAACTGTGAACACCCTACCGCTGACGGCGAAGCCTGCAACGAATGCGAAAGTTGCATGGCATTCAACGAACAGCGTTCATTTAACATCTTTGAACTTGATGCCGCCAGCAACAACTCGGTGGAAAACATCAAGACGCTGATGGAACAGACACGCATACCGCCGCAGGTGGGAAAATACAAAGTCTTTATTATCGACGAGGTACACATGCTGTCAACGGCGGCATTCAATGCATTTCTCAAGACTCTCGAGGAACCACCTGCACATGTCATCTTCATCCTGGCAACAACAGAGAAAAACAAGATATTACCTACAATCCTCTCACGTTGCCAAATTTACGACTTTGAGAGAATGGCTCTGGGGAATACAGTCAACTATCTTAAATACGTAGCAGATAAAGAAAATATTCAATACGAACCCGAAGCACTCAACGTTATTGCAGAAAAAGCAGACGGAGGTATGCGTGATGCGTTGTCGATATTCGATCAGGCAGTAAGTTTTTGTCAAGGTAATATCACTTATAAGAAAGTGATTGAAGACCTTAATGTGCTCGACTCCGAGAACTACTTCAGAATCATAGATCTAAGCTTTGAGAACAAACCCACAGAGATTATGGTTTTGCTCAACAGCATCATAAACAAAGGTTTTGATGGTGGCAACCTTATCGGAGGGTTGGCATCGCACGTAAGGAATGTTCTTATGGCAAAGGATGACGTGACGCTACCTCTGCTTGAGGTTAGCGACATGCAACGTCAGCGATATCAGGAACAGGCAAGGACGTGTCCAACACCTTTTTTATATAAGGCTTTGGAATACCTGAACAACTGCGATATCAACTATCGTCAGAGCCGTAACAAGAGACTGCTTGTGGAAATCACGTTGATACAGGTAGCTCAGATTACACAGCCCGGTGATGACAGCGTCGGCGCGGGGCGCCGCCCTACTAAAATATTAAAACCCCTATTCAAGCAATTAGTAGTCAACGTTAAGCCTACAGTGGCACGTACTGCTACAGTGAACCCTGCGCAAGCTGCACAGAGTTCCATTGCTCAACCTGCTACACAACAGCAGGTCAATGCTTCACGTCCCTCCAACGCTCCACAAATTCCGACAGGAGCAAGGCCTATAAAACTAAGTAGTATTGGTGTTTCACTTCGTCCCACATCCCCAAACACCAACACGGCACCTACTCCCCAGACAAAGTCCACGAGTTACGAGTCACAATCTTTAAACGCAGAGAATAAAGACAAACTGTTTAATCAGGAGCAATTGGACATCTGCTGGATGGAGCTATGTACCCACATGCCTCAGGATGAAGTGGCTATGGCTGAACGCATGAAGAACATGAACCCTAAAATCATCCAACCATCAACTATAGAAATTGCCATAGACAATGATTACGTGATGAAGGACATGCAAAAAATTCACAACAAGATTGTGGATCAATTAAGTCAAGTTTTGCAAAACGGAAAGATAAAACTCACTTACCGTTTTGCAAAACCTGACGAGATACATAAAGCATTTACAAGAGCTGAACAATTCATGGAAATGGGAAAGAAAAATTCCGCACTTCTAAAACTCAAAGATATACTCGGTTTAGAACTGGCATGACACTTAAATAAGTTGCATGCCTAGTTCTTCACATTCCTTTATCATATCTTCAGGCCATATACTTGCCTGAATTTCACCAATATGTGCCTTCTGTAGCAAGATCATGCAGAGGCGGCTCTGACCAATACCACCACCAATACTCAAGGGAAGTTCACCGGCAAGTAATTTTTTGTGGAAGAAAAGATCCTTACGATCTTCTTTCCCAGCCAACTTAAGCTGACGGAGAAGAGATTCCTGATCTACACGAATTCCCATAGATGAAAGTTCAAAAGAACGGTTCAATATTGGATACCATATCAGGATATCACCATTCAGACCGGCCTTGCCATTCTCGGTCACCGTACTGTAGTCGTCATAGTCAGGAGCACGAAGGTCATGTTCCGCACCGTTCGACAACTTGCCACCGATACCCATAATGAAGACGGCACCATATTTCTTGCAAATAGCATCTTCACGTTCTTTGGGAGATTTCTCTGGATACATTGCCAACAAATCCTCGCTATGAATGAAAGTAATTTCAGAAGGCAGATATGCTTTAATCTGTGGATATGTTTCACAAGTAAGATATTCTGTACGCAGAATGGCAGAATAAATACGGCAAACCACACTTTTAAGAAATTCCACAGAACGCTGTTCACGGGTGACGACAGCCTCCCAGTCCCACTGGTCAACATAGAGAGAATGAAGATTGTCGAGTTCTTCGTCAGCACGTATGGCATTCATATCCGTATACACGCCATAACCCTCTTCTATCTTATATTCGGCCAAAGTAAGACGTTTCCATTTAGCAAGTGAGTGAACCACTTCTGCTTTTACATCACCCATATCCTTAATTGGGAATGTAACTGCACGTTCCACGCCGTTAAGGTCATCATTAATTCCTGTTCCTTTCAACACAAAAAGAGGTGCAGTCACACGACGTAGACGCAATTCAGTAGAAAGATTCTGCTGAAAGAAGTCTTTAATCAACTTTATCCCCTGCTCTGTTTGTTTCATATCAAGCAGAGCCTCATAGCCAACGGGCTTAATAAGATTACTCATTACAATTATATTATTATTTCTTTTGTTTGTTGTTTTGCGTTACAAAGATACTTATTATTAATTAACGTGCAACGAATTAAGATAATAAATTTGCAAAATGACAGTTTTTTAATCTTCCTTGCATCATTATGCATCAACAGATTATTTTATTTCTTCAAAAAATTGGCCTCGATATACTCTATTTCAAAATTTATAACTATCTTTGCATTCTGATAAGGCCCCGTAGCTTAGCTGAATAGAGCGTCAGATTCCGGTTCTGAAGGTCATGGGTTTGAATCCCATCGGGGTCACCTCCTAACTAACTCAAATCTTATATTACTAGCTCTCAATGATAATATGATGAAGAAATGTTTCTTTATTGGATTGTTAATTTGCGCATCGTCACTAAGTTCGCATGCAGCAACAGAAGATGACATCACCAGCCCAACCGAAGGTGTCATCACAACTGATTATGCTGGAGAGAACAGTATGAAATCTGACTGTCTCAACATGCTTGCAAAATTTTCAACTTATCTTAAAAGTATCTATACCGATGCCGGAACCAACAGTGAAGGCACAGCTATGGGGTACTTCAAAGCCAATAGCGCCGGACAGAATAACGAAGACGGTGTGCGTACCAACGCAGATATGTCAATGATCTGTGCATTCTTATGCAAATATGCCCAGCCTGCCGGCATCACACTCCCTGCAGGTATCACCTACGACAACATTAAGAAAATGGCCATTAAATCACTCGTTTGGGCATATTCCACACATACAAGCAATCAGTTGAGCAAAACCACCAATAGCTCTTATTGGGGCACTGTTTGGGAAAGTTCACTATGGAGCGAGAGTGTCGGTTATTCCGCGTGGATGCTCGGTGACGCACTTTCTACAACAGATAAGGCACACGTAAAATCACTTATTTTGTCTGAAGCCAACTATAATCTCAGTCGCACTATCCCTACAGGCTATAGCGGTGACACCAAAGCCGAAGAGAACGGATGGGACACAAATATTCTTGCCATAGCGTGCGCCCTCTATCCTGACGAGACGGCTGCCAACAAATGGTATCTTAAGATGCAACAGTTTGCCTCAAACAGTTATTCAATGCTGCAAGACAGCAGCGACACGACTACTATCGCCGGCAAAACAGCTGGTTCGTGGTATATAGGTCAGAATTTATACAACGACTATACACTACAGAACCACAACTATTTCCATACCTCGTATCAGAATGTGGTCATTGAAGAACTCTGTGAGAGTTACCTCGCACTAAAGGCTATGCAACAAAACAATGGCTCGACGAAGAAATTCGACCTAGCCGAGAATCTGCTGTGGAATCAAAAACCAGTCTTCGACAATGTACTAAAAGAATTGGCTCTTGCTGACGGTGAACTCGCTATGCCTAACGGCAATGACTGGAGCATGTTTCTATACGACCAACTTCCATGTTATACTGCCATGGCTACAATCTTTAGGGATCCGGATGCTCTTATGCTTGAGAATATGGCTCTGAAATATACCAAGGCACGGCAAACGACAACCTCCGACGGCAGCTGGATGCTCCTTTCAGATATTGGCCCTCGCCGTATGGGTGTTACCGCTCACCGTGTCATGATGGCCTACCTGCTTCATGATTTCTTCAGCGTGGGAAATATGCAACCGACAGTCTGGGAAAATTACTGCAAACAGCATACCACTACTAAATACTTCTTCGGACAAAATATCATCCGAGGAATGTCGAAGGATCGCTTCACCTGTTTTTCATGGAGTGATGGTCTGAAAGACTACACAGGTATCATTGTACCCAACTCACCTGATAAAAACAAGATCATGGTTCCCTTTAAAACCCATAACACGGGAAACATCATTGGTGTTTACGACCGTAGTGATTACACGGCATCGTTGAAAGGTCAATACGCCATGTTCCCAGACTCATGGGCCATGAACGGTGTTGTCAATGCCGTGAACGGTACCATTCCTCAGGCCTTCGTTCTTTATTCTACCAGCGGCAATGCTGTCATACTGCTTGATGCCCTTAAGGCAAACAGTGCAACAACGGTATCAATAGAACAAGGTGGTATGATGGGTATTTCTGTTGATCCGTTCACGAAACCCAAGCGAACTATTTACTATAATAACAACGATGCGATAACAAGCATACAGACCGACGGTTCTACAGAATCGAAATTCATCAGCACATGGGCAAATATCGATAATCAAGTAGGATTTGTCTGCAAGAAAGACGGCAATCAGATGGGGTTTGGCGACCGTTCAAACAACAACTCCATATACACGGCAAAGATCTATCCCAGTTATTCCACCACCTCAAGTGCTGTCGGAACAACAATGAACCATATACGCAACTTCGTATACTACAGCAATGTAACAGCCGAGCAGACAAAAGCGCTTGAGAAAGGAATACAAGATTTGACAAAAAGCGATGGATGGACAACCGGATGGCACGGAGTTGTAGTGCCCGACCCTGACGGCACCAACTACCTGCTCATCAGCAACCTCTTCGGTTCAACATCCACACTTCCAGTAAACATCACTTGTGAGAAAGGCGCTCCTGTATTTACACGTGTGACGGAGATCAACGGCAACTATGGTAGTGCATCATTCGTATGTGCACAAAACTATAACATAGCCAACGAACTAAAGGTCTTTATAGATGGTGCAACAAGGCTCCAGGCTGTTCAGGCTGACGAGAACTCACGTGCTGCCTATATTTATAATAATAGTGATGCTGCCCAAACCGTAAAAGTAATGATTATCGACGAAGATGGCAAGCAGCAAAGTTCAAATATAACAATTGACAAGGATGCACAAATGTACGTATCAATCGTCAACAACACAGTAACAGCTGCCAAAGACTCATTCCCGGGTGACTATCGCAATGTAGTCTACGGAACTCACGCCTACGCATCTTCGCAGGAAGGTAGCCATCTGCCTTTCTGTGTCATCGATGGAAAGGATGATACCTTCTATAAGACTCTTGGCAATGCGTCTTCAGGTTCTGAATATATTGCTTTCAGAATGCGTAACTCATATAAGATTAATAAAGTGGTGCTGACTCCAATGGCGGGAGAGGATGCTCCAACATCCATTACTGTACAGTACAGCCAAACTGATGGGAATTATATGAATATACCTAACGCCACGATGACGAGTGACGGAGACAAGATAGTAACGACATTCCCTGATGTTCAGGCACGATTTGTAAAGGTAATACTCAACGGAGGCAGCAACAGAGTGGCTGTCAAGAAGCTCGCGGTCTATGGCAAGCCTGCTGAGTCTTCTTTTGTTTTAGCTACACCAGTAACATCAGCGACGACATCCAAGACTATTAAAAACCGTAATACATTCACTGCGAGCGGAATAAAAATTAGAAATTATACCGTTCCCGGCTGTTACATCATTCAAGAAGAGATGACAGACGGGACGACTCTGATAACAAAAGAATTTAAGAAATAACATGGAAATTATTGAACGATTTTTAAATTACGTGAAGTTTGATACACAGTCGAACGAAAACAGCGAGTCTGTACCGAGTACACCAAAACAGTTAGTGTTTGCCGAGTTCCTAAAAAAGGAGCTCAAAGACGAAGGATTTAGCGATGTGGAACTGGATAACCAGGGATATATCTATGCTACTCTGGAGTCAAACATCCGAAAGAATGTGCCCACAATTGGGTTTATAAGTCATTACGACACAAGTCCCGATTGCAGTGGCGCAAACATTCATCCACACATCGTCAACAACTATGACGGAAGCGACATCCTGCTTTCTGATGATGTCATTTCTTCACCGAAGAAATTCCCCGAGCTGCTCAGTCATATCGGCGAAGACCTGATTGTTACCGACGGTCATACTCTACTAGGAGCTGACGACAAAGCCGGCATTGCAGAGATTGTACAGGCAATGGTATGGTTGAAAAAACATCATGAAATTAAACACGGCAATATAAGAATAGCATTCAACCCGGATGAAGAGATTGGCATGGGTGCGCATCATTTCGACGTCGAGAAATTTGGATGCCAATGGGCTTACACGATGGACGGCGGAGACTTAGGTGATCTGGAGTACGAGAACTTCAACGCTGCATCTGCAAAAATCATTATCCACGGAGTGAGTGTTCACCCAGGGTATGCCAAAGATAAAATGGTTAATGCCAACCGTGTGGCTTCAGAGCTAGCCCAGATGATGCCTGATAATGAAACACCTGAGACGACTGAGGACTACGAAGGTTTCTATCACTTGCTCGGTATGGAATCAAATATAGAGAAGGCTACGATGAGTTATATCATACGCGACCATGACCGTAATAAATTTGAGGATCGCAAAATTTCCATCAGCCGTCAGGTGGATGCCATCAACGAGAAATACGGTCCAGGCACTGCTGAGATAGAACTGCGTGACCAATACTACAATATGAAAGAGAAGATTGACCCACAGATGCATGTCATCGACCTTGTGCTGAAAGCAATGCAGGAAGTGGGTGTCCCTCCTCGTGTAGAACCGATACGCGGTGGAACGGATGGAGCTCAGCTGTCATTCCGTGGTCTTCCCTGTCCTAACATTTTTGCAGGAGGAGTCAATTTCCACGGTCCTTATGAATTTGTATCGATTCAATCGATGGAGAAAGCTACACAGGTGATTATCAAAATCTGCGAACTTACAGCCGAATATAACGATTGAGTCAATGAATGAACTGCCTAACCTCATCAACGACCTTGCGCTGATACTCATCAGTGCTGCTGTAATAACGCTGATATTCAAAAAGCTAAAACAGCCGTTAGTTCTTGGCTACATAATGGCAGGATTCCTTGTCAGCCCCAAAATGCCTTACACGTTGTCGGTAATCGATGAAGTCGATATCAAGATATGGGCTGATATAGGCGTAATATTCCTTTTGTTTTCCCTCGGGCTGGAGTTTTCATTCAAGAAGATCGTGAAGATGGGTGCAGCCCCGGTCATCGCCGCCGTCACCATCATGTTCTGTATGATGATGTTGGGGATGGTCGTAGGCCACGGTTTCGGCTGGCATCGGATGGACTGCATCTTCCTCGGTGGGATGGTCGCAATGAGCAGTACCACGATCATCTATAAGGCTTTTGATGACATGGGACTGCGGCAGCAACGTTTTGCAGGCCTCGTCATGAGCGTACTGATCCTCGAAGACATCCTCGCCATAGTCCTGATGGTGATGTTGTCAACCATGGCCAGCAGCGGCGAGATGGAGGGAGGACAGATGTTTACGAGTATTATACGAATTGGATTTTTCCTAATTCTATGGTTTGTCGTGGGCATCTTCTTAATACCGTATATCCTTCGCCGATTTCGTAAGTTAATCAATCAGGAGACGCTTCTCATCGTATCCATAGGACTATGCTTTCTCATGGCGATCATTGCATCGGAGGTTGGCTTCAGCAGTGCTTTCGGAGCTTTCGTCATGGGTTCCATACTCGCGGAAACAGTAGAAGCTGAGAAGATCATAAAGATAGTAGGACCGGTAAAAGATCTCTTCGGAGCTATCTTTTTCGTGTCTGTCGGTATGCTTGTGGATATCTCTATTCTCGTTGACTATGCTGTACCTATCATCATATTAGTACTCACGATACTGATTGGTCAGGCCATCTTTGGCACCACAGGATTCATGCTCAGCGGGCAACCGCTGAAGACCGCGATGAAGTGCGGATTCTCTATGGCACAGATCGGTGAATTTGCCTTTATCATTGCCTCACTGGGACTCTCATTAGGAGTGATAGGTCATTTTCTATATCCCGTTGTCGTGGCCGTATCTGTCATTACAACTTTTCTTACGCCATACATGATTAAGGCATCCACCCCATGCTACAATAAAATGGAAAAACATCTGCCCCCGTCATGGATCTATCTACTTAATAACATCACGGTCAGCCAACCCTCAGTGACACCGCAGAACAATTGGAAGAAACTGATCCGCGCTCTGATTCGTCAGACGGTCGTGTATTCCATTCTCTCCATTGCGATCATCGCTCTCATGTTTACCTTCTTCCTTCCTTTCATACGCAGCATTCTCCCCCACTGGTGGGCAAATGCAGTGTGCGGTATCATCACCGTGGCACTTATTTCACCGTTCTTGCGCGCTTTCGTCATGAAGAAAAACCACAGTGAGGAGTTTAAAGAATTATGGACAGAGAGTGGATTCAACCGATTGCCCCTTATCTTCACCATCATCGTAAGATTAATCATCGCCGTGTCGTTTGTTTTTTACATTTGCAATTTCCTCACACGCTTCACCGATGCTTTGATGATAAGCATAGCTTTGGTGTTGGTGATATTGATGACTCTGTCACACAAGCTGAAGAAAGGTTCTATATCGATGGAACGGATGTTCATGAACAACCTCCTTTCACGGGAAATCGAAGCACAGGTGATGGGAAAGAAGAAGCCCTTATATGCCAATCATCTTCTCGACCGTGATATTCACATAACAGATATAGACATTCCGGAGAACTCGAAATGTGCCGGTAAGACCCTTAGAGAATTATCGCTAAGGCAGCAGTTCGGTGTTCATGTAAGCAGTATTCTGAGAGGTAAGAGAAGACTTAACATCCCTAGCGGAGAAACCTATGTGTTCCCCGGCGACAAGATACAGGTTATCGGTAGCGACGAACAGCTGACACATCTAAGTAATATCATAAACAACGAGATCTATGAAGACGACTTCAACATGGAAAACCGTGAGATGAAACTTCGTCAGATTGTTATTAGTTCCAAATGTAGTTTTCTTGGTAAGACCATAAAAGAAAGTGGAATAAGAGACAAGTACAACTGTATGGTTGTAGGTATGGAAAAAGGTGAGGATGAGCTGACACAAATAGACCCGTCCAGCCCGTTCAAACAAGGTGACATCTTATGGGTCGTTGGAGAGAAGTCTTCTTTAGAGGTCCTGGTAAAGGTCTGATTCATATCATCTACGATATTGCCGTAACAACCTTTCGTTATTTTAAGACTCATTGTTAAAAATGTGATCAGCAGCGAGAAATTTACAGCCAAGAAATTCTATGTCGGCACAAACGTAAAGAAAACCAAAATAGAGATTCAATAAGATGGAATATACTCTTATCATCAGAAAAGACGGAGCAGAACGGACCTTCTCCCGCCGTGGAGTAATCGACCTTTTCGAACTACTCGCCAACGAGCCCGAAGCCCTTCATGGTGCCTCAATCACCGATAAGGTTATCGGCAAAGCTGCCGCAGCACTCATGGTACTTGGCGGAGTGAAAGAAGCCACGACCCCAAGGATAAGCACCCCCGCCCTGAAACTCTTTCAGACGGCAGGCATCAAGGTGCATTACGACGAGGAGGTTCCGTTAATTCTCAACCGCGACAAAAGTGACTTCTGTCCGATGGAAAAACGCTGCACGGTCAGTGACAATCCGCAAGAACTTCTCCCTATCATCACCGAGTTTATAAACGAAATAAAAAATACAATGATGGAATCTAACGTTAAACTTTATCAGCTGAACCTCAGCGATCGCAGAACATATATCATGGCTGCGCTGTTCATTCTTGGTAATATCGCATTACCACAGTTGTGTCACCTCATCCCACAAGGTGGATGGATGTTTTTACCGATATATTTCTTTACCCTTATTGGTGCCTATAAATACGGAATGAGAGTGGGACTGATGACCGCTCTATTCTCTCCACTCATCAACTCAGCCCTCTTCGGCATGCCTGCCGCAGCCGTGCTTCCTTCGATATTGATTAAATCGGTATTACTCGCCGTTGCAGCAAGCCTCATCGCACAACGCAGTAAGAAAGCCTCTCTGCTCATGCTCACAGGCGTCGTACTGGCTTATCAGATCGTCGGTTCAGCTATCGAAGTGGCCATCAACGGCAGTTTCTATCTGGCAATCCAAGACTTCCGCGTCGGCATCCCCGGCATGCTCCTTCAGATATTCGGAGGTTTTGCCGTTATCCATTACCTAATCAGAAAATAAATCAAGCAGACAGAATTGCTCTGAGAGATTATTTAAGTTAATTTTCAGCATGAAGAGGTTGATATTTTCCTTTTTCGTACTAGTCTTCGTCATACAGACAGGCGCTCAGAATGCCGATTACTCGAAGATGTCATCACTGGTACGGAGTGTCACCATCCAGAATGGTGGCGGCAGACGATTGTCTCCGTCACTAGCAGACACGCACAGACAGCGTATCTGTGCCTTCGTGAGGATCGGAACAAAAGCAGACAGCATCTTCGCAGCAAATGGCTGTAATCAACGGGCATGCTTCGGCGACACTTATATCGCAGATATCCCTCTTTCCCGCCTTGGGGCCTTATCGCTTGATACAAACGTCAAACGGATTGAAACCAACCGCAGTTGTTCGGCACTTATGGATTCCACAGCCTTACATATCAATGCCCTGCCGGTGTATGCCGGAACAAGCCTTCCTCAGGCATTCACGGGGAAAGGGGTCGTGATGGGTATTCAGGACATCGGCTTTGACCTGACCCACCCGAACTTTTATGACCACACTGCAACCACCTATCGCATCAAACGACTGTGGGACCAGCTTTCCCTTGATACCGTAGGCAGCAGATTTTATGTGGGCAACGAATATACATCAAAGAAATCACTCCTCCGCTATGCCCACTCGCGTGACGGTGAGTCACAGACACACGGCACTCATACCCTGGGGATTGCTGCAGGAAGCGGGTATAACAGCAAATACCGGGGTATCGCTTATGAAAGCGACATCTGTCTTGTGGCAAATGGTGCCGGCGACGACTATGATCTGATTGACAGCGTCGACCGTTATAAATATACTAGTGCCACAGACCTTATGGGGTTCATGTATATCTTTGATTATGCCCAAAGTATGGGCCAGCCTTGCGTCATCTCGTTCAGCGAAGGTGGTAACGAGTCTATCAACGGTGATGACAGCCTCTACTATGCAACACTTGATAAGTTGGTAGGTCCCGGGCGTATCATCGTTTCATCAGCAGGCAACAATGCCCAACTCAACAGATACTTCCACAAGACGGCAGACGAAGAGTCAAAAGGTGCATTCATCACGGCATGGGATAAGTATATATCCTTCTCACTGATAGGAAATAACGACATGTCTTTACGTTTTAAATTCTACCATAACGACCAAACCGATACATTACTCATTCCGACTCAGAACATCCTATCCAGAAAAGATTCGCTGTTTGAGGATACGGTAACGATATCAGACTTCCAATACACATTTAAGATTCAGGGATATCACTCCCATTATGGAGTCAATAAGACTGCATACGACGTGATCATCACTAGCAATCAAAACTTCTGGACTCATACAGACCTCTCTTTTGAAGCTGTGGGCAATGGTGTTGATACGGAATTTTTCCAATATGCAGGATTCCTGACGACCAATGCCAAAGATGCAACACTGAATGCAGGAGACAACACTCACTGTGTCAATACCCCGTCAAGTGCGCCAAGCGTCATCTCTGTAGGCGCTACTTCGTATCGCACAGGTATCATCAACTATCAAGGTGAGTACAAATCTTTTATTCAGGGTACTAACGGTGAGCGTGCCAATTATTCTTCGGTGGGTCCCACCCTTGACGGTCGCATCAAACCTGACGTGATGGCTCCCGGCACCAATATCATTTCCTCCTACAGTAGCTATTATCTGGAACATAATCCTGATGCCGGTGACATCTCATGGGATGTTGAACATTTCCAGTTCGGCGGACGCACCTACGCATGGAACACCAATTCCGGCACCTCTATGTCATCACCTGTCGTAGGTGGAGTCATTGCGCTCTGGCTTCAAGCCAAGCCCACGCTGACTCCAGAAGATATCAAGGGCATATTCAGTCGCACCTGTTCTCATCACGACCCGTCCCTCTCCTATCCGAACAATGATTATGGTTACGGGGAGATTGATGCTTACCGGGGATTGCTCGATATTCTTGGCATCAACGGGATAGAAGGCCTATCCTCCAGCCAGCCCTCAGCTGTCAACATCTACCCTACATCCGACGGTGATGTGAGAATAGATTTCAAGAACGCACCTGTAAAGGCTTTCACGGTAAACATCTATTCCATCACCGGAGTATTGTTGAAGAGTGTAGAATCCGTTAATCTATCATTATTTTATACCATTAGCCTAAGCGGACTACCTCACGGTATCTATGCGGTACAGGTGAATGGATGTGATGCGTCCACCACAGGATCATCGCTCATCAGAAGATAACTGCATTCACTTGGTAGCCATGTCGACCGATTCTGCTATAGAAATATTTATATTTTAAGTCCAATATCACTACTACATTAATAACTTACATATATTCAGATATTTATCATTGAAAATCATAGTGATGTTGCCCATTTTAAACATCACTCCAAACATCACTTTCGCACTTTTCCCCTTTTTTCAAACACATTTCAACCGTATCTTACTACGGTAAAAGAGAACAATATTTCACCAAGGAAGCTTTGACAGATTTATCGGTAACTTGTCGTATTGCAAAACGTGACCTAGACATCAGTAAATCAACTTATTTTACTTGATAAAATAAGTTATTTTAGATAGTAAATTAACTTGATTTACTAAGTAAAATAAGTTGATTTACTTTTCTTGAAGATAGCTTTCAAAATCCGACAGAATAGCGGTTAAATCCATCTAAATAAGCTGAAAGTGATGTTTGGAGTGATGTTTAAAAGGGGCAACATCACTATTATTTTAACATATAAATATTTGATAACATGTAACTTAACATACTAATAGTGATATTGTCATCAGAAATAACTAGAAGATTATATGAGAACAAAGAAATTAGAGATCCCATCGTTTCATTCTCGGAATTATTACTACCTGATAAAGAACAAAAGTAAATGTAAAATATATTTTTCTATATAATTTGCCATTTTATTTACATGGAATTTTGTGCGGTTATTTTTTTTTACTACATTTGCAACATGTTAGAAAACATCGGATACTGGAAAAGACATACACAAATATTCCAGAAATCTAAAAAATAAACATGAGAACAAGTTATTGCAAAAGTTTTCTTTTATTCCTATTTTTAGGATTTAATATTAATTCTTATAGTGAGAATACAATTGATAATATAGGATGTTCTCCTAACGAAGATAACATCGCTGCAGTCTTTAAATGTTATAAAAGAACAGGAAACAGCACTCTATCCGGAATATTTAGCTATTATGTGCCTATTGACGAATGTCAATCTTTCAAATAGTTATTAACAAGAAGTGCTAACAATCAGTATTTCACAAATATTTTCGTATGATAAATATAAATAAAGAAAAAACAAAAAGCAACTTCATGAGATGTATTATGCTGTGTTGGATATGCTTTATTAGCTCATTTTTTTGCCGTATGGCAGCTCAAGATAGCATAGCAGTTACATATTCAGACTATTACACAAGTAATAACACTAAACCTAATAGACTCCCCATCCTGCCCAAAGCTCAGAGAGTAAACAAGAATTCTTCCACTATTGTAGTAACTAATTCAGATATTGAAGAACAGGCTAAAAAGTGTGTAGAGTATGCTATTTCTGTATGGGAAGCAAGTATTCTTAATTGTGACTCCATTTTCATTCAAGTTAAAGTGGAAAATATCAAAGAGGATATACGTACAACAGTCCGTTATAATGTGATTGATAGTACGTATATGCCAAGTGCTCTTGAAAGATATAAAGATCCGACGAAAAAGCATGATATTTCTTCTCCTGATGGCATTATCACCATTAACTCAAATACTATATGGGACTATAGCCTAGAGGATAATATTTCCCCTAATGGTAATAATCTGACTTATGGGATCATGAGAGCGATTGCAAGAATTTTAGGATTTGGTTCAAGTATTACCATAAAAGACCCAGACAATTATATCTGTAGTCTGCAGAGAGGTTACTCTGTTTTTGATGAACTTGTTACAAATTCTAATGGAATAAAACTGACCTCTATAAATCCAAATGAAGGTAAGCCTAATGAAGAATTGAAGTCATATATAAATGCTCCAGGGCAAACATTTTGGGTAAATGCGAACAGTCGACAATACCAACTCCAATCCCCTCCCTACACAGCTGATACCCCACCATTTGTTTTCTTGAAAGATGAAAACTCTTTAATGAGAAGTGATTTACAAGTTGGAAGTTACGCATTTCAAGTAGATGAAACAACTCAAGCTATTTTAAATAAATTAGGATGGAATACCCAATCACCGTCTCAAATTAAGATTGTAAGTGATGATATTCCGGATACAGGTCTTGCATCAGCATACGAATCTCATCGTTTCAGTATTGAAAGAGGAACACTTTCTATACAAAATCCGAAATGGGAGTTTATCTTACCATTAGCAAATGGTAAAACACAATCTATTTTGTTAGTTGACAATAATCTTTCGAGTACGATTGCCCCAATAACCAATGAAGAACTTTATAAAATTAATCCAGATGGAGATATTGAAGGGGTATTACAATTTTCATGCTCTATAAATGGAAAAGAAGTGCGTGCGTTGCCTTTTAAAATTCATTTAGAACTAAAGCCGTTAATTGAATATGCCTCAATAGCAAAGATAGTGGATAATTCTCCTCTTGCCTCTTATGATGCTTACTACAAGGTTAAATACCGTGGGGCAGAGTATATTAAAGTTTCAGTTGAGGAGGAATATGCATCTAGATTAAAAACATGGTATACCAAGGAGCCATACATAGCTTTTGGTATTGCCGACCACATTACGTCTCCGTATTATGCTTGGATTGATTTCACTGCTGAGAATAAATATGGTAAATCAATATATACAATTGAATTGCAACCCTATGGAGTAGTTTCAATTCGCTCTAATTCAATTGACAGCAGTGATTCATTTGAAGTATATGATGTTAACGGATTTAAGTTAGGAATATTCAACAAATTATCCGATATCAACCAAATTCAACTAAAGGGTTTACTTATCATAAAACATATACGAGGTGGCGTATTAGTAGAAACTTTCAAAACAATGAAACATGATCTTTAATACCCATCGTTCCGAATTCGCTTCAAATATTAGAATCTGTATAGAGGAAAAAATCAATTCCGATTATTGACTCTAATTTCAGTATTGATTGTGTCAATGTTCTTATAATATAGCTTACAATCTTAATTTCTGTCTAAAGAAAGAGCAGGAGCACTCATAATACTTTTTGTATCCAATATTTCCTCCATTAAATCGATACGATACGTTGACTTAAGGAAGATTCCACATCGTATATATAAAACAATGTCCGTTACTATATATAATGTATTAAAAAATAAATCTAGAAAGAAAAGTACCGTCATGCCTATCATAATAAATGAGGCCCAACTGAATTGGATGAACAGAATGGACATGGAAGATAAGAGACATACGCTAAACTTCTGGAATAATACAGATCATCATACTCCAAAAACCTGTCTCCACACCATATCATCTTATAATGAAACACATACGCTAATTTATGGAATCAAATTTAAAAGAACAATCTTATAAACAAGACAACCAAAATCTTTCAATTATGAATGAATTATAACATACATATTTTGTTATATTCCTTCCTTATCAAGTAGCTAATCAAAAATAACATTTATTCCTTTTGTTATTTTTATTTAATTTACCTTCAATTTTATTGACGACATGATTCTTTACAAATAAAAAAGAATTACTTTTGTCAACATTCAGCCCACAATATCATTATTGAAAAGTTTCTTGCTTTTAAGATCTGATATTTAGAACTAATAAATAAGACAGAGACTGTTAACAGCCGCTTTACATATATTTAATTATCAATAATATGGAAATAACCTTTGAAATCGGAAACGAAAATCGACCTCAAATCGAAAAAATTGATGAAAATAGTATCAACAACTCAATTTTTAGTGAGCAATACCAATATGCTCTAAAAGCACTAAACAATTATATGTCTGTGATTTCACCAGATGGAAGCACAAACGAAAAAGAACGTTTTAGTAGTTTGACTGATGCAAATAATAATATTTTTGCATTTATAGGTGATCGCGGTTCCGGAAAGACATCATGCATGATGTCTTTGGCAGCATTCTTAAATGAACCAGATAAAAAGGTTCTCTCTAAGTATAAGGATCAGGGATTAGAAAAACATAGTAATTTCTATGCGCTAGATCCCGTAGACCCGTCCTTCTTTGACAAAGACCACAATATATTATCTATCATTCTAGCAAAGCTCTATGCCAAATATAAAAAGGAGAAGGAAGACGAGAAGAAAGAGATAGATAGCTGTAAGGAATTAGAACTGATTAGATTGTTCAATGATACACAAAGAGATTTGGCTTATATGACAGAAAAGCCGAATCCGGATAATGACAATCTCAGACAACTGGAGTCCTTATCCGCTGCTGTAGACTTGAAAGATGACATCAAAAAACTGGTAGAAATGTTCTTCAAATGTTTTAATATGAAGACGGATACAACCCTATTGCTTATTATCGATGACATAGACCTAAATACAACTGAAGCTGAGATAATGGCAGAACAGATACGTAAATATTTCGTCCAACAAGGTATTGTTATTTTAATGGCCTTAAAGTTGGACCAACTTGAAATGGTAAAGCGTCTCTCCCTCGCTAAAGAATATAAGGTTTTACTTGATAAAGTTATCCACATGCCTGACTTGGATGAGATGGTGGAACGCTATCTTGCTAAGTTTCTGCCTCACAATCAACGGTTTTATATGCCTGACTCTGATTATTATATGGAGTCAAAATTGAATATAACAAAGGGTAAAGGAACTAATTCATATACATCAGTTAAGCAGGCGGTACCAGAATTAATTTTTCAAAAGACTCGTTATTTGTTTTACAATTCACCTCAACATGTAAGCTATATTGTACCACGTAATCTTCGTGGGCTTCGACAGATAATTAGTTTGCTTTATGATATGGATGATTATTGGGTTGATGACACAGATATGCGCACATACAACAAAACTCTATTTAAAAAATATCTTTTCGATAATTGGACTGTGAACAATCTTAATAATGTTGACAAGACATACATTAATGAACTTGTTGCCGTAGAAGATATGTCTTTATTCAATAATCACACCTTGAAGATTTTACAGGCTAGATTTCCTGATAATTTTAAGATTGAAGATCTAACAGAAACCAATTCCGATGAGGAAAGAGAGGTCTTCTATTTGAAAAATCCGACCAATATGTCTTATAATATATCATCAGGAGATGTTTTAAGTCTAATGGATATGTTTGAACGACAATATACTTATCTTGAAGACCAACATTTTCTTTTTATATTGCGTTCTCTTTATTCCATGCGTCTCTATGAGACATACGATAAGGTTACCGAATATGAATCAACAACAAGCAAAACCTCTAATGACAGTCAGAAAATTGTTATGAGAAACGATCAATTCTATGATTTGTCGGAATATGATAAATTGGTTGGAGGCAGATTTATAAATTCTCGAATGACAGATCTTCTCCCTCATCCTAAAGAAACCTATCTACCATCGCGTTCAAACAGGCAAATTGATATATCGACATTAAATCTATTAATAAAAGAATGTGTAGAAAAATGGGATAACACCTCAGTTAATATTAAAAAAATGGTTGAATTCTTTATGCTATGCATTGCCCGTGACTTTCATACTAGACACAAAGACAAGAATACAGACTTTTATGATCCATCATATCGAACTCGACGTAACATAAACTATTCTATGTCATTAAAGAACAATACGAATGTTTTTTTTGATATTAACTCATTTATGTTCAATGTTACTCGTATAAAGAAATGTTTTTGTCGTTTTTCAAACGGAGAGGAGTTCTTTGAAAAAGCAGATATGGATAAGGATACATTATTGGGGAAATTTAAATTGGCTACATTAAAAGAGCGTCAGCAGAATATTAAAGAAGAGGAACGCACCATTGATAAATATGATTATCATAAATGGCTGTCATTCTGTTCTTTGAGAAATGCAGAAATTATACAAGATCTGCATTTATTTTTAGAGAATTACGAATATAAAGGAAGCGACGATATTAATCTTTTATCTCAATATTTTAAAAGAATTGGAGAATATTCTATACTTTCATATGACAAGAAACAGGGCGAGGAGAGTCATTATGACATTAATTTTAATTTTGCCCATGATGTCGGAGAATATTTGGAAAAAATTGATGATTCTGGAAAAGAGACTTTTCTGAAGATATATTCTAAAATTTCAATGAGTCCTATAATTGATATCGAAAGTGTTCTCAGAAACAGACATGAAGAAAAAAGAAACATGACAAGAACCGTTATATCATTCATTAAGTCTCATTATCCCATTTACGAGACAGAAGAATACACCTCTATACTGAATGATGTGTTTAATTTGTATGGAGATAGAATTTCTAGAGAAGAAATAAGAGAAGCTGTTGAAAACATTTATAGCAAGGTAGAAAATGGAGAATCTCAGGCTGATACTGAAAGTTCTGTTTCTGAAGAGGAGAGCACAACTAACTCGTAATATATTTTCTTTAAAGGAAGACGAGACGCCCATATACAAAATAGACGACAGACACTTCATGTCGTACATGCAAACTATGGGTACAAACAATACGAATGATCAATTAGAGGAAATCGTACGGCTAAACAATAGTAAATGGATGCTTAGTAACAACGATCCTCAATTGATCTTCACAAAAAAGCCGAGTGTTTTCAACACGCTACTAAATTTTTCTTCTACAACTCTCCGTTGTAAGGATAATAGTCCTGTATGTAAGTATGAACATCTTCTAAGATGGAATGATGTGACATCCTGTCTGGGAGAGGACTTATTAACCATGAGTTATCTCGCTTCTATGGATTTAGGTAACGGATTTAATAGAAACGAATTCTTTTGGGACACAGCAATAGACCATGATAACGTGACCGTAAATTCCGTTCTAAAAAGGAATTTATATGATTTGCATGCTCATCTTAACGGTTCCTCTTACAATTTCACCCTCAATTGGTTAAGCCTAATGAATCATATTGGTAACCAATATACGAATTTCAATGATATCAATTTTAGACTTTCTCCATACACTGTATTCCATCCCGATAAGGATGAACGGTCTATACAGTTGGATGTGATTAAAGCGGCGGCAATAAGGTTCTATCTGGAATCACGAAATCAATGTCCCAATATTATAGACAAAAAACTATTAAGGAGAATCCTGATTGCTAATCATACCAATAAGATAACCTCTGAGATATCTCAACTTCAATCATTAATCTCGGCATATTCTTGGCTTTATGGGAGACATTATAAAAGCTATAATGATGATGTAGTAGTAGATTATGCCATCCACAGAAATTCATTTAATAATAAAAAGGACAATCGGAACTTATTGACAGTATTAAGTGGAGAACGGAGATTCATGTATGACATCTTTAAACGTATATATAGTGAAGATAGCAAGTTTTCTTCTTTGGAACGTTCGCTATTTTATCTCTATCTATTGATAAAATCACAGTTCCGTCAGGAGATTGTTCAACTGAATAGTCAACCCGGTTTTGGCAACTTCGCCGACTATGAGAAAAGAAAAGCTCAGTTCATACCCGACGGGTCTGTATATGACAGATTGCTATCACAATTGTCCGTGGGATGTTTTTTCTATAGAAATGCAGACCATAAATATCTGGAAACCCGCATCACGCCTAAAGACGAAGTACATAAGCTGAAGGAGGCGATAGAAAAGAAAGATGAATATATTCACGACAAACAGTTTCTAGAAAACGACTCTTGGAAATATTATTATATCTTCCATTTTATCAAAAAGGAAGAGAAGGCTAAAGAGATGGATGGTATGCATGCACGACATTTTGATTTGCGCATGAAAGTACACAAGCAAGCTGAAGCTATTTTTCAGCTACGAACTGATTATAGCGCACCTACCAGAAAACGTGTGGTAGGAATAGATGCAGCTAATAGTGAGATAGCATGTCGCTCGGAAGTTTTTGCTCAAGCCTTTCGCTATCTCAGGGAACATCCCTTCTGTGGTTATAATAATGAAACATTACCGGATCTGGGACTAACGTATCATGTGGGAGAGGATTATCTGGATGTTGTTGATGGTCTACGGGCTGTGGATGAGGTTCTGCATTATATGAATTTCAGAGATGGCGACCGCATAGGCCATGGACTCGTGCTTGGTGAGGATGTAAGCCGCTATTATCACATCCGGCATGAGACCGTTGCAATGTCATTACAACTGATTATCGATAATGCAGCGTGGCTATATGCAAGGAGTTTGAATTTGTCTGGAGATTATTCAGTAGAGAGACATCTTCTTAAACAAAAGTACGAGACACTTTTCAACAAAGTGTATCCCGATTTTGGACAAATACCGTCAATAAACACTTATTACAAATCTTGGCTATTAAGAGGAGACGATCCAGAATTATATCGTACGGGGAAACTAGCAAAAATCATAAATATAAACAGATGGGACCGATTTGCGCTTAATAATGATTTCTGCGCTGTAAAAGCAAGAGAAAATCAAGAAGTTATAGCCCAAAAACTATACTATGAATACCATTATAACGGAAAAGCAAAATCCGAAGGCGATAATGTTGAAGAATGGAAGCTCCCTGAAAATATCATTAAAATGATTGATGAGGTGCGTGAAGAAATGCTTTCTGAGGTGGAAAGAAAACATATTAGCATTGAATGCAATCCAACTTCAAACTTCAGAATTGGGGCACTGCCTAAATATGCAGTTCACCCCATTCTGAAATTCAACAATTATAATATTAATGTTCCATATCCACAACATTATTTAAATGTATCTATTAACACCGATGACAGAGGTGTCTTCTCAACTTCTCTGGAACGAGAATATAGTTTGATGGCAATAGCAATGGAGAAACAGAAAGATATCAAGTTCCAAAATCCTCCTTATCAGATATATGATTGGATTGAAAGAGTTCGGCAAATGGGAGAGAATATGAGGTTTCATAAGTAGAATATTATTCGGAAGAATGTATGGATGGAGAAAAAATAAAATTTATAGATAAAAAGAAGAAACTGCAACCTTTTACAATGGATATAATTGTGCCCAATCCGTTTTATCCGTTTTTGCAGAAGAATTGGGGATGAGCAAAGATGCGTGTCTTAAGCTAGCCAGTCCTTTCGGTTCTGGAATTGCATATATGCAGGAAACATGTGGGGCTGTTAGTGGGGCTTTAATGGCTATTGGGTTGAAATATGGAAGAGGAAAAGTCGAAAAAACAGTCGATTATTTAGATAAAAATAATGTTAATTGAATTATTTATGGCAAGTTCTTGCGTACGTTTGATGTCTATTTACGTAATTTTCCATAAAGCATCCGTTATTCTTTGCAAATTTACAGTAAATATCCGTCATCCAATCATTTTTGTGCAAGTTTCGAATGATTTCGAATGAAAATTGTATGATTTTCCCTAAATCCTTGGCGAATCAGAATAAAGAAAGTAAATTTGCAGACAATATTGAAGCATTCAATAAATGCGGAAGCAAATATAAAATATGAGTTATGGATGAAAAGAAGAAAGAAGGAACTGCAACCTTTTACAGTGGATATAATTGCGCACAATCCGTTTTATCCGTTTTTGCAGAAGATTTGGGGATAAGCAAAGATGCTTGTCTTAAATTAGCCAGTCCTTTCGGTTCCGGAATTGCCTATATGCAAGAAACATGTGGCGCTGTTAGTGGGGCTTTAATGGCTATTGGGTTGAAATACGGAAGAGGAAAAGATGGAACGATTGAAGATAAAGAGCTTGCGTATGATATGTCACGCCATTTTATTGAGGAATTTAAGAAAACAACTTGCGGCACAATTTGTTGTCGTGAATTAATGGATGGATTAAATATGAGGACACCCGAAGGTATGGCGAAAATAAAGGAATTAGATCTCTTTAGACTACGATGTAGTAAACATGTGCAGAATTCAATAGAAATAACAAATAAAATTCTATCTTATCAATTGAATTTGAAGTGAGTGGAGTCAAACTCATATCGTTTAGAACTCGATTAATAAACAATTAGAAACGATAACGAGCCATGCAGTGAGTACTGAAAGTACTGATGATTTTTTAGAATTTTAAGAATAAAATCTTAGAAGTAATACGTTTTTGGCTAGAAATTGAGTAAGTTTGCACCCGTAAAATACAAAACGATGCTACAATTAGACAATTTCTACAAAGCAAGATTCGTCCTAAGCAAGATTATACGCAAGACTGAACTTGTACATGCACTTAAAATAAATCCAGAGTGCGATGTGTATCTTAAACCTGAATGTCTGCAGAAGACCGGATCATTCAAAATTCGTGGTGCTTATTATAAGATTTCGCAACTTTCTGAAGAGGAAAAATCAAAAGGCGTCATCGCTTGTTCTGCCGGTAACCATGCTCAAGGGGTGGCTTTAGGTGCTACATCGATGGGAATAAAATCATTGATTTGCCTCCCCGAGGGTGCTCCTATCAGCAAAGTAGAGGCTACCAAACGATTGGGCGCAGAGGTTTGCTTGACGCCGGGTGTATATGATGATGCCTATCAGAAGGCGTTGCAACTACGCGAAAAACTGGGATATACATTCATTCATCCGTTTGACGACGAAGATGTGATAGCAGGACAGGGTTCTATTGGTTTGGAAATACTTGATCAGCTGCCTGATGTGGAGGCTGTTGTTGTGCCTGTAGGTGGTGGCGGACTGATTTCCGGTATCGCCTTCGCGGTTAAATCACTTAATCCCAAGATTAAGGTCTATGGCGTCCAGGCTGCAGGTGCTGCAAGTATGGTACAAAGTCTGCACGATCATAAACAGGAGAAATTACCATCTGTATCTACCATTGCTGACGGCATCGCCGTAAAAGAACCGGGATCGATTACATTTGAAACCTGTTCAAAATACGTAGATGATATCGTAACAGTAAGCGAAGACGAAATATGTGCTGCCATCCTGAGACTCATAGAGAGTGAGAAAATGATCGCCGAAGGGGCCGGTGCCGCAAGTGTGGCTGCCGTGATGTATAACAAGGTTCCCGTTAAAGGAAAGAAGATTATCTGTGTGGTTAGCGGCGGTAACATCGATGTTACAATTCTGAACCGTGTAATAAACCGTGGACTGGCAAAGAGTGGACGTCTATGTTCTATCGATCTGGAGCTGGATGACCAACCGGGCAAATTGGTTGATGTGTGTTCCGTGATTGCCGAACTGGGTGGTAATATCATCAGCGTGCACCATGAACGCACAGCAACCTGTGAGAAGGTTAATGCTTGTGTGTTAAGGGTAACGGCAGAGACAAAGAACATGGAACACATAGAAGAGATTAAGAAAACACTAGAGGATAAAGGATTTAAATTAATTTAAAATATAAAGGTTATGAAAGTATTACACTCTAATCATGCGCCAAAAGCACTTGGCCCATATAGTCAGGCCATTGAAGTTAATGGATTTGTTTTCACATCCGGCCAGATTCCAATTGATCCGGCTACAGATAAGTTCGTGACAGGTGGTATCAAGGAACAGACTCGTCAGTCACTCACAAATGTGCAAAATGTACTGAAAGAGGCTGGCATCGATCTTAGCCACGTGGTAAAAACAACAGTTTTCCTGTCTGACATGGATAACTTTGCAGCAATGAATGAGGTTTACGCTGAGTTCTTCGTCCAGCCTTTCCCAGCACGCTCTGCTGTTGCAGTAAAGACATTGCCAAAGGGTGCTCTGGTAGAGATTGAATGTGTAGCAGTGAAGTAAAACACAAATTGCTAATTCACAAGTTACTTGCTACGTTTCACCTTATACTTGTCGAATCCTTCACCGTAAACACCGATGACTGCACTCTGAGAGACAAATGCAGTAGGGTCAATTTCATCTATAAGACGAAAGATTGTACTCGATTCTCTACGTTTCGCAAGTACAAAAAGCATTTTTACGTCATGACCGGAATAGAACCCCTGAGCATTGATCACCGTACATCCACGATGAGGATTCTCATTGATGCGCTGGCCTATTTCATCGTACTTATCCGAGATGATAAAGAACTGCACGGAACGACGCATGGAATTTACCACCTGATCTATACAAAAGGCTGTGATAAAGAGAACTACATAACCGTAAATAACCTTTTCCCAATCTTTCAGGACAATATAACTGGATGTAACAATGATCACATCGCATATCAAAATGACCTTACCTAAGGATATATCCCTATACTTATTGATGATTGCAGCAATAATATCAGTTCCACCCGTGCTTCCATTCGATGACAAGCCCAATCCTACTCCACAGCCTGTGAATACAGCCCCTATCACACTTGCCATAAACGGTTGGTCATGAAGCAAATGCAAATTAGCCGTAAACAAGCGGAATGCAGATAGAGAAATAGTAAGTACGACAATACCATAAATAGTTCTGATACAGAATTTCATACCTAGAAGCCTAAGCGCGAATATCATCAGTACAGCATTTATAACGAAATAAGTGTATTCAACAGGGATTCCAAAACCCCAGAACACGATAGATGAGATACCAGACACCCCACCTGTTGTGATATTATTAGGCAATAGAAATACGGTCCACCCAATACAATACGACAACATTGCTATGGTTATTAGCACATAATCACGAACTTCCTTAAATATATTCTTTTTTTCTAATTTGATTGGTTCCATCTTTTTGCATTTTGGGAACAAAGGTAAAACAAGAAAAGAAAATAGCAAAATAAATATTCAAAAAATATAGATAGCAGGAGTAAAAAAGATATCTATAAGGCTTATTTACATGTTAACCCCCAAAAGTATATTTACGACTTTCAGGGGTCATTTCAATGTGGCATGCACTAAAAAAACACCAACTAATATTATTCTACAATATAGAACTTGCTAAAGGAGCAGCTTGGACGTATGTTCTTGCGCCAAGTTCCTTATCAAGCATGTATAATCCGAGGCCGTTATCCTTGATCATCTTAAGATTGTCGATAATGGTTTGAGCATTCTCTTCTTCCTCCACTTGTTCGTCGATAAACCATTTCAACATACTCTGAGTAGCATAATCATTATCCTCAATAGTAAGTGCGAAAAGATTATTTATCATGGTTGTAATCTTCTGTTCATGAGCGAGTATACTTTCAAAGACTTCTAAGACAGAAAACCATTCTGTCGGAACTTCATCAATGGCCTTTAGAATAACCCTACCATTACGTTGAATGACAAAGTTGAAGAAAATCTTAGCATGGTCCTGCTCTTCCTTAAACTGCACCTCACACCACCTTGCCATACCCGTCTGCCCAATAGAATGGCAATAAGATGCCATTGACAGATAGAGATAAGCCGACCACATCTCTGCATTAATCTGTGCATTGATTGCTTTTTCAATTTTTTCGCTTAACATAATTATTAATTTTAAATTGTGATTATATAAACTCTAAGAAACGAGCTCTAACAATAGTCAATCTTCTAAATATTGACTAGCGCACAAATATAACTAAAAATACTTATATAAATATCTTTTTCTAGATTTCTTTTTCACATTTTCATAACAAACAATCGTGGTTCTACCATTATGCGTAACTATGCATGCCACTCAAATAATAATTTACGCCAAGATATGTCATCAATAGTATGATAAAGGTGAATATCATATAGGCATGATAGAAAACATCATTTCGCATCGGCTTAAGACTTTGGCTGTGAACACCGGCTGCATATACCAGAAAAGCGATAAGCGCCCATGTCTCTTTGGGATCCCAGGACCAGTAATTCCCCCACGATATATTTGCCCATATTGCTCCGAGAAATATACCAATGCCCATCATCGAAACGGATGGATAGAGCATGACACGTGAATAAAGTGTCAGTTTATCTATGGTACGATGAAATATCAGACGTATAAAAGCGGTGACTGCAATCATGAAAATAAAAGCCATGAGCAAATAGGCTATCAACAGCGATGACACATGAACATACAGAAGCCTTGAACGAAGTACCGGCATGAGATAAGTCTTACTGCCAACCATGAATACGACACCCACGACGGCTATGAATGTAACTAGTACCAATAAGAACAAGAAGGTCTTTCTCCTTTTTACACTGAGTTTCGACAAGTTCATCCGGAAACCACATCGTCTGTCAAAAAGCATCCAAATGGAAGAAAGAAATAACAGATAATATCCTGCATAAGAAACAGGTATTCCGTAAGGATCGTAGTTGACAGCCAGAGTACTGCTATTGTCTTCTGTATCGTATGCCATCTGATAGAACCGGTAATTCTGGTAGCTGAGAATATCATTCATTGATATATCCTGTTTAAAGGTATGCCCATCAGATTTATCTGTCACGGTGACATGACTAATATAGTCAGACGGCATTTGTGAACCGGGATAATATTTTATATCAAACGAGTTGAGACATATCCTGACTGGCATATCAACAATAGATGAATAACGGTTATTGAGTACAAACATCTCCATATTATCACTCGGAGCCAAATGTAAGGTTCCGTGCTTAGCTGTCATTTCAGTGAGTAGCGCACCTGTCAGAATGAGTATCAAAGATGAATGCAACAGCCAGAGCACAGGTCTTCTGCCAAGATGCTTAGCTGCATATATAATTCCCGTAGCAGCAGCGGTTCCCCATAAAGCAGTAAACCACCATGTACCGTAAATATGATCCGACGCATAAGTCATGTCGTGACTTTGCCCCAGAAATGTAGCTGTAGCCATCACGACAATTAATACAATAAGTAGTATTACTGATATTCTTTTCATATGATCAGCTCCTATTACTTTGACTATATAAGAGGGTACAAAATTAACAATAAAATTGATAAGAACAACTATCCTGCATAATATTTTAGCTATGCCAACTTCTCTTTATGCTGGCAATAGCGCTGACACTGTCCACATATATCATATTCTAACATCACTATCGGTAATACCATATAAGCATATTAGGCAAGTAATCGCCTACAATCGTACATTTTTCGAATACATTATTGCAAAATGACAGTCCACTTTTCATTTATTTGATTAATTTTGCAGAAATATTATGATCACATTACCAGATCTAAGTATAACAGTTATTTCGATGATAAACAATATAAACATTCCTGCATCAAAAGAGGTATTCAATATCTTTAAGCAGTTGAACAATGTTCCACGTCCATCATGGCACGAGGAAAAAGTAGCAGACTATCTTTGCAATTTTGCAGAGAAGCACGGCTTGGAATATAAGCGCGATGCCCATCATTGTGTTGTCATCAAGAAAGCAGCAACAATAGGGCATGAAAAAGCGGTTCCCGTAGTAATACTGAACCATTGTGATATGGTTTGCGTAGCAGAGAAGGGCAAGAAATTCGACCCTCAAAATGATACGATCAAATCATACGAGGATGAAGGATGGCTGAAAGCGGAAGGTACATCACTTGGTGCCGACAACGGGATAGGACTGTCAATGGCACTTGCTGTCCTGCAGGATGACAGCATCATCCATGGACCGATTGAAGTTATCGCGACAACCAACGAAGAGGATGGAATGACAGGTGCAGCCAACCTTGCTCCTGATTTTATCACAGGACGAAAAGTCATTAATCTTGACTCAGAAGATTACGACACCATCACGGTCGGATCAGCAGGTGCTTACCTGCAATTTTCAAGAATACCATATATTAAACAGAGTGCACCGGCAAGATATATCTTTTATAAGATAAGTATTACTGGTGGATTAGGTGGTCACTCCGGTGTTGACATCAACAAGGGAAGAGCTAATGCCAATAAGATTATATGTAGTCTGTTAAACGAAATGAACTGCATACTGGATATCGTCATCAGTGAGATCAATGGTGGCGAAGCCAACAATTCCATTGCGGCAAATGCTGAAGCGATCATAGGAGTAAGCCAGGCAAAGAGCGAAGCCTTTGAGAAAGGCATTCAGGACTGTTTTAATAAACTGAAAAGCCAATATGCAGATACAGAAATAGCACTCACCTGCATAGTGAAAAAGACAAATGCCCCTTTAGAAATTATCAACAAAGACACTTCCGACAAATTACTACACAGCGTGGATGAAATCCCATACGGGCCTTTAAAAATGAGTGATTCATTAGAAGACACTGTGGAGACCTCAAACAATACAGGCATGATACGCACCAACGAACAGGAAATCTTCATTTCAAACTACAGCCGCAGTTTTATTGATATGGACGTCATCAAACTCGGGAATCTCATCAAAGACATTCTTAACGAGGCAGGTGCCAATACTGAAGTGATCATGTCAGCCCCTGCATGGCAATCAGACATAACATCTCCATTTATTAAGTTGACCGAAGATGTATTTGCCGATGTACTGGGATTTAAGCCACATAAGGTTGCCATGCATTTCGCTCTCGAAGGAGGTTATTTCGTTCAGAAATATCCTGATATAGAAATAGTGTCTATTGGACCAAAAATCATTGAACCCCACTCTATCACCGAACGTGTAAGCGTCAGCACTATCAATGATATATGGAAAGTATTCATCGAACTATTATATAGGTTGGCCAATTAGCCAACCTATACAATATTCATCTATTTAGTTTTAAAGAAATCCAATCCCTGTCCCAACGGACAAACAAAACGGCACCAAGGTTTGGTGATAAAGATTGATAAAATGACCGAAACGATGCCGATGACAGAGGCCACCAGTGGAGCAACAGATATACTGAATGCACTAAACGGCTCGATATCACCGATGATGCTCAAGTCTATTCCGGCAAGGAATGTAATGATGATGGCTAGAAATATCGCCTTACGGACGATAAGTAGAACCTTCACGACCTTTAATGGAACCGGATATTTATGTTTATGAAGGTGACCGGCCAATTCCTGAAGTCCTCCAAACGGACATACATAGACACAATAAAACTTCTTCTTGGTAAACAGAGGTAGCGCTATCGATAATATGGTCACCACAAATAATCCCCATTGCATCTCCATCGGTATCCCCTGATGAAGCCAGCCTATAAATTGAGAAACAGACAACATTGCTGACTGCCAGAAACCTAATACAATGACAGAGATGATGAGCAATGGCAAACGGAGTTTCTTGGCCCATTTCGGCACAAAAAACAAAACCATCGCTAAAACGGAAATCACCACCAGCAATATATTTTTGATCCAAATACTCGTTGGCAGTGAATTATCTATCTTATTTGTTGTAATCTGCGGTGCTGATTCTGCCTTTGATACCCTGTCACTATCCGCCTCCTGTATCGCCGTTGAATCAGTCGTTTTTATCATTTTGACGGTAGCTGTATCTGCTGCCTTTGATACAGATACACTATCCGACTTTATTTTTTTTTTACTGACGCTGACTTTGAAGAGGTTTTCGATGTTGGAATAAGTGCATTTGCAGCAGCAGCTTTCATCGAACGGATAACAGCAGTACTGGTATATGTAGCACCTGTGACAGCATCAACCTCTTTATTGGCAGCTTCCTTAAATTTCATTCCATTCCAAACAGCAAACAGACCTGCATTACGCACTTTTGCCACGAAATTAGGGGTTTCTTGATTTGCCAAGAGAGTCACATTTTTTATTATTCCGTCATTATTAACAGCAATCAGTAGAGGTGTCGATCCGGCAAAACCAGTGATACCGCTGGAATAAAAACTAGACAAGACTAACTTTCCGACAGACTCACTTTCACTTCCCAGCACATCATAAACGCCACCGGATATTTTGCTTACACTCTTTGCTGTAGGAAATTCCTTAACTACATCATTCATTGTAGCTAGAGTTTCACCTTTCTCTACGATATTCTGTGCTTCAACAGATATAATGCCTGCTAAAATCAGCAGCATCGACATAAATAATCTTTTCATAAAAAATTCTCCTTTTATTAGCTTGTGCAAAGCTACAAATAATAATTCGATGAATCACTAATTTATTGTCATAAAAGTATTAAAATGATGTATAAATACCTAACAATTAGTATATGTTTCTCTGTTAATTTTTGAATTCCAGAGTCAAGATATGCATCAAATGCCTTCTTGAATATTTCAGTTAACATGGGAATACCATTACTGCATCATATTCCCGATAGTCTCACTCTGTGATTTCTCCTGTTTCATATCGTCATTGCTGATGGTATGTTTTGTCTTCTTCACTGCAGCATTTCGTCCACCGATGGTATAGCTGGCACTGAACATTGCGATGCTCAGAGGGATGGATGTGCAGCTACGATTTACAAAATCTTTTCCTTTTGTATAAGATTTTATATCCAGATGGGAACCACCCAAAGGCATCACGCCCGTGACACTCAGGCTAAGACGGTCGTTAAGGAATGTGCGCGACAGACTGCCCATTACAATATTGTATCCTGTAGAATATCCCTGAAGATTATAGGTCTTTGTTGATGTCATCACATTAGCACTCAGTTTTAAATTCAGTGGTAATGTCTGCTGCAGTCCGGCCATAAGATTTCCCTGCCATCCGTTATTACTTAATCCCAATTCAGCACTTTTCAAATCAACATACGACATACCTCCATTAAGCATGATACGAGTATTCTTTGACGCGTTAAAATTAATATATGCATTCAGACCTGTCTGATGGTTCTTGACAATATTGCCATAAGTGGAATTCAACAACCCGTTTCCGTCATAGAAGCTATATCTTTCTATCGCATTGTCACAGATACTCTCCCGTAACGTAAGGTTGACCATCCATTTCATCGTAAAGAAATTATACACCAGATTAATGTTATGCGACTTCTCACAGTCTAGATTCGTATTACCGTAGCTCAATGCCGTAGGATCAGATTTGTCCACGTATGGGCTGAGCATCGTAATATTCGGTCGGCTAATGCGCATATTATATGCCAGCCCTATATTTTGAGTTTCAGCCAACTTATATAAGATGCTACCCGAAGGAACGAGATTGCCGTAATTGAGATCGAAGTTTTGACCTACTCCAGCCAGATATTTCACCTGTTGCCAAGTGTGTTCATAACGCAGACCGCCCTTTAAGCTCAATGCATTTATCTTTGCTGTCATCTCAGCATATCCTGCAAGGATATCATTTGTATGTTTATAATCGAGACTGCTTGCCGTATCCAGTGTTCTGACATCATTAATTATATGATAGTAATCAGATGTCGATGTGTTGTTGCGGATAATATATTTTGCACCGGCATCAAGAATGAACATTTTGTGAAGTGGTGTAGAGTAATCAGCCTGAAAAGTATGTTCAACTGTGTTGTTATGAGCATCGGTATAGCGGTCTGTAAGATTAAGGAGCGATGTCGTTACATCAGTATTGAAATAGCTCAGCGTTTTATTCTTAGTAGGTGATGTGGATATGAGGTACGACAGCGTCAACGTGCGATCTTTATGCCCGGCAAAGGAACGCTGATAGTCCACGCTACCGTTAATGGAATAACGATTCATCTTGCTATTGGTGGAATTACCGTAAGAGAGCCCGTTGCCATAAAATCCTCCGCTCATTGACGTCAATCCCTTTCCGTCGTTGTCATTATCAAATCCCATCAGTCCAAACGATGCCGACAGAAGACGCAATGAGTCAATCTCATAACTCATGCTCATGTTTGCCATTTTGAAATCGTTCGTATTTTCACTGTTGTTCGATGTATTCATTAGTGAACTGCCCGATGCGCTCGTCTGTTCACGGTCGGATGTAACATCCATATCCTTCATCTTATTGTGATTGACACTCATATTTACCGACATACTCAACTTGCCCTGTTGCATAGCGCCGTATACACTGCCACCGTAGCCACGGTTACCCACCTGCCCACGGATTGTAGCACTTAGATTATTCATGTTTGCCGACTGACCGTTTATCTTGTTCATCACGATATTCAGTACGCCACCCACTCCTTCGGCATCATATTTTGCACCGGGATTTGTAACAACTTCGATATTCTTGATCATGCTGGCAGGCATGTTCTTCAGTATCTGCCCCGGGTTGCTACTCAACATGACGTTCGGCTTACCGTCCACATACACCTTAAAACTACTGCTTCCATTGACAGTTATATTGTCATTACCGTCCACCGTCACCATAGGCACTTTACGGAGCATGTCAAGAGTGTTGCTCGACTTAGAGTCAACATCATTTTCCACGCTGTAACTCATCTTATCCACCTCCATCTTAACTAACGGTTTTTGGGCAGTCACAGCGACGCCTTTCAGTTGCTTTGCATTATCTGAGATATAAAGAATGCCAAAATCTTTTGTCGACTCACCCTTTAATTTAAAATTGTGAGAGACGTCATTACGTCCCATCGAACTGATGACGATTGTATATTCACCGACATTACTTACCTGTGACTTAAAAGCACCGTTTTTATCAGTAACGAACATTGCCACAGGCTTATCCATCTTCTTCTGTTTAAATATTCTCACCGAGGCAAACATTTCGCCTTGATGAGAAACAGAATCCTGAACCAATCCCTTGACCAATGTATTCTGAGCGAAAGCAGAGCCACCCAGAATCATCACCATACTCAAAACTAATAACCTGATTTTCATATTTTTATTTTTTCATTATTAAATTCCGATGCAAAGATAAGGTAATCTATAAATGTAACAAAATTATCTTCGACTAAATCACTATTTACTTTCGACCAAATGTAATACTCAGTAGTTGGTATTTTTTTATTTTATTACATATTATCAGAAAATATTTGTATCTTCGCAGCCATGATGGACATACTAAAAGAACTAAAAACCAAGACGCACCCGCGAGTGTTGGGCGCGTTCGACATATTTAAGTATATCGGACCGGGACTACTGGTAACCGTAGGATTCATCGATCCGGGAAACTGGGCAAGTAATTTTGCAGCCGGTTCTGACTTCGGATATGCACTTCTCTGGGTAGTCACGCTCTCCACAATCATGCTTATTGCGTTGCAGCATAACGTCGCCCATCTTGGCATTGTCACAGGATTATGCCTTAGTGAAGCAGCCGATAAATACACGCCTAAATGTATAGGGCGTCCAATTATCATTACAGCTGTACTCGCCAGCATCTCAACATCACTGGCAGAAATTCTCGGAGGTGCCATCGCCCTGCAGATGCTCTTCCGAATACCCATTATCTGGGGAGCCATACTCACCACTGTGGCAGTAATGATCATGATTTTCACCAATTCTTATAAAAGGATGGAACGTGCCATCATCGGATTTGTATCGATGATAGGACTTTCCTTTATCTATGAACTGTTTCTCGTACATATTGATTGGCCAGCCGCCACACGTGGATGGGTGGTGCCTAGCATACCTCAAGGCAGTCTGATGATTATAATGAGCGTGCTCGGTGCTGTAGTGATGCCGCATAATCTGTTCCTGCACTCCGAAGTTATCCAAAGTCGTCAAATTCACAAACGATCTGACGACTACATACAAAAGACTCTGAAATATGAGTTTTTCGATACACTGTTTTCGATGATTGTGGGTTGGGCTATCAATAGTGCAATGATTTTGCTTGCAGCCTCTACATTTTTCCGTGAGGGCACCCATGTTGAGGAACTTTCTCAGGCACAGTCACTACTCTTTCCGTTACTGGGAAACAACGCTGCAAACATATTTGCGATTGCACTCCTGCTCGCAGGCATATCAAGTACCATCACTAGCGGCATGGCTGCAGGCAGTATCTTCGCGGGTCTTTTCGGAGAGTCATACAATGCACATGACACCCACTCCATCGTCGGCATCTGTCTATCTCTCGGCATATCATTACTGATTATTTTCTTTATCAGTAATCCGTTTAAATGTCTCCTGATCTCACAGATGGTACTTAGCATCCAACTGCCATTCACCGTTTTTCTACAAGTGAGCCTGACATCTTCCAAGCAAGTAATGGGTAAATACGCGAATAAGCCATGGAACTCTGTTTTCCTATATTCTCTGGCCGGCATCGTCACTATATTAAACCTTTGGTTACTCTTTGAAACTCTATTCTAAAAATATGAAAAAAATATCTTTAACCTTATTATCTCTTACAGTATCAATAGTCACCGATTACAAATAAAATGGATCGTATCTGAGTAATGCCACTACACTCTGTTGATGGTCACTTCTCGAGAATCACTGATTAAACACAAGTCTTATGCGTCATGATATTCAGGACCATCTTGTCAGTCTCATTCATCGCGTCAG